>Ga0272446_1000450_pt1 | contig 65464 bp, 68 predicted proteins | sample YNPCB0061_FD_194587 | JGI IMG/M metagenome (GOLD analysis project Ga0272446, IMG submission 194587) | Hot spring microbial mat communities from Yellowstone National Park, WY, United States - YNP-CB-006-1 | ecosystem: Environmental > Aquatic > Thermal springs > Hot (42-90C) > Sediment | place...
CATCATCGTGGTCCAGTACGCGGCGCACGGCCAGGACCTGACCATGGGCATCCTGGTCGACGAGGTGGTGGAGGTCCTCGACATCCAGGCGGCGCAGATCGAGCCGCCACCCAACTTCGGCACCGCAGCCGTCGACACCGAGTTCATCCTCGGCGTGGGCAAGGCCGACAAGCGGGTCATCTTCCTGCTCGACATCGGCAAGGTGCTCACCGAGGCCGACGTAGCGGGAATGCAGTCGCTCTGAATCGCAATCGGGCGCCGGCGGGCGCCGCACCACAGGAGGGCATGATGCTCAAGAACATGAAGATAGGGACAAGGCTCGGCGTGGCGAACGCGATCCTGTTCGCCTTGGCGCTCACGGTCGGCGTCGTGGCGATCGTCGCGCTCGGGAACGTAAACGCAAGGGTGACCCAACTGGCGCAGGGCAACTTGCCCAGCGTCAAGCTCTCAAACGATGTGATTGACAACGTCAACATTGTGGCAAGGGCCGTGCGCAACATGGTCTTGGCAGAGGACCAGGCCACGCGGGAGAGGGAGTCGGCGCGGATCGACGAAGCGAGCCGGGTAGTCACTGACACGCTGGCCAAGCTCGAGCCCTTCGAGAAGACGGAAGCGGGCAAGGCGAAGCTGCGGGCGGTGCACCAGGCCCGCGGCGAGTACCTGCCCGTGATGCGACAAGCGCGGCAGCTCGCGATGGAGGGCAAAACGAAGGAGGCGTCCGCCGTCATCCTGGGCCCGCTTCGGGGAGTACAGGCAGCCTATGTGGATGCCGTCAATGCGTTGATCCAAAACGACTATGTTGAGGCGGACGCGGCGGCCGCGCAAGCGCAGCAAGAATATTCGAGCGCTCGGTCGCTCATGATCGGGCTGCTGGTGTTCATCGCGATCGCGGCCGCGGTCGCGGCGGTCGCATCGATGCGAAGCATCAACGAGCCGCTCAAGGCATGTCTCGACGCCGCCAACCGTGTCGCCGCGGGAGACACGAACGTGGCGCTCGACACCGATCGGAAGGACGAACTCGGCGCGCTGATGGTCGCGATGCAGCGCATGGTCGACAACGTGAGCGCGGCTGTTGCGGACGTTGCCGCGCTGACCAAGGCAGCGAAGGACGGAAAGCTCACCGCCAGGGCCGATGCATCCCGCCACGAGGGAGACTTCCGCACGCTCGTGCAGGGCGTCAACGACACCCTCGACGCCGTGATCAATCCGCTCAACGTGGCGGCCAACTACGTGGACCGGATCGCCAAGGGCGATATCCCCCCGAAAATCACGGACAGCTACTACGGCGACTTCAACACCATCAAGAACAACCTCAATACTTGCATCGACGCGATTCAAGCGCTGGTGACTGACACGCAGACGCTCTCTGGCGCATTGCTCTCCGGCAGGCTCAATACCCGGGCCGACGCGTCCCGGCACCAGGGCGAGTTCCGCGCCATCGTCAGCGGCATCAACGAAAGCATCAACTCGCTGGTGGGCCTCCTCGACGTCATGCCCGCCGCGGCTTTCACCTGCGATCGCGAGTTCAACGTGTTGTACGCCAATCATCTGGCGGCCGGCGTTGCCGGCACCACCCCGGCGGCCATGGTCGGCACCAAGTGCTACGGTCACTTCAAGACCACGCACTGCGGCACGCAGAACTGCGCCACGGGCCAATGCATGCAGCGCGGCGCCCAGGTCAACGCCGAAGTCGACGCCCACCCCCAGGGAAAGACCTACGAGATCGCCTACGGCGGCGTTCCCATCAAGGACCGGCAGGGCCGTGTCGTGGGCGCCATGGAGGTGTTCACCGACCAGACCGCCATCAAGGTCGCCTCGCGCAAGAGCCTCAAGGTCTCCGGGTTCCAGGCCAAGGAGGTCGAGCGCGTGGTCCAGAACCTCGAGAAGTTCGCCCGTGGCGATACCGAGGTAGATACTACCGTCAATCCGGGCGACGACGACACCCGCGAGGCCGCTGAGGTCTTCCGTAAGATCCACGCCGCCCAGGATAGCGCTGCCAAGGCCGTGCGCGCTCTCGTCAACGATGCAAACATGTTGTCCAAAGCAGCCGTCGAGGGCAAGCTGTCCACGCGGGCCGACGCCTCCCGGCACCAGGGCGACTATCGCAAGATCGTGCAAGGGATCAACGAAACGCTGGATCTGGTGCTGACTCCCATCAACGATGCGGTCAAGGTGCTCGAGGCCCTCGCCAATAGGGACCTGCGCGCTCGCATGCAGGGCTCCTACCAGGGCGACCACGCCCGTATGAAGGAGTACGTCAACCGGATGGCCGACGCTCTGCACGAGGCGCTTGCCCAGGTCGCCGAGGCCACCGACCAGGTCTCCAGCGCCAGCGCCCAGATCGCATCGAGCAGCCAGGCCGTCTCCCAGGGCGCCACCGAGCAGGCTTCCTCCCTCGAGGAAACGTCGTCCACGCTCGAGGAGATCTCGAGCATGACCAAGCAGAACGCGGACAACACCCAGCAGGCGCGAGCGCTCGCCCTCGCCACCAAGGCCGCGGCCGATAGCGGCTCGGCGGCCATGTCCCGCATGATGGAGGCGATGCGCCGGATCCGTGAGTCCGCCGAAGGCACCGCCGCCATCATCGCCGACATCAACGAGATCGCCTTCCAGACCAACCTGCTCGCCCTGAACGCCGCGGTCGAGGCCGCACGGGCCGGCGATGCAGGACGCGGCTTCGCCGTGGTGGCAGAAGAAGTCCGCAACCTGGCGCTCCGCTCCAAGGAAGCCGCCAAGAGAACCGACGAGCTCATCAAGCAGTCGGTCAAGCAGGCCGGCGAGGGCGAGGTCATCACCAACGACGTCAACGGCAACCTGACCGAGATCGTTTCCTCGGTGGGCAAGGTCACCGACATCGTCGGCGAGATCGCCGTGGCGAGCCAGGAGCAGGCTCGCGGCATCGACCAGGTCAACAAGGCGGTGTCGCAGATGGAGCAGGTGGTCCAGCAAGCCGCCGCGAACTCCGAAGAGACCTCCAGCGCCGCGGAGGAGCTCGCGAGCCAGGCGCAAGGCCTGGCCGCGATGGTGGGCGCCTTCCAGCTCAACCGGTCGAGCTCCCGCGCGTCGCGTGCATCGTTCTCCGCTTCTTCGGCGTCCCGCCTCCATGCCCCCTCCCCGGCCGCGAAGAAGAAGAACGGCGGCAACGGGGCCAAGCCCACGCTCTCGGTCCGGCCCGAGGAAATCATCCCTCTCGAATCGGACCCGGAATTCTCGCAATTCTAGCACGATAGCGCCCCGCCGGACGCACCGCCCTCCACTCCCTTTCCATACCGCTCCAGCCAGCCCGGTCCCCATCCCAGGCATTTTTCTCCGCCTCGCGTGGCGATCGCCTTTCCCTTGCACGCCGCGCCGCCGTCCCGACGGCGCACCACCGAGGCACGGCCCCGGCCGAGGATCGGGACAGGCGAGGCGCGCGGCAGCCGTCCGGCGTTCCACGGGCGAGGCGCGCGCGCTCGCATCGCCCCACGGCCGAATGGAACATGCCTTGCTCCTGCACGCGATGACGTCCGAGGAAACCTCACGTGCTGCCGAGCCGTCCGCAAACCATGCATGCGATCGCACAGCGATGCACGGCGCCCCTGCTCCCGCGGGCCGGTCGCGCAGCCGCCTCGCCTGTCAAACCGTTGATCCTCGTGTCAGCGCGCTGACGCGCACAGGAGACAGCATGAGCCAAGATACGGGCCGCACCCCCGAGCAGATCGCCGAGGCGATCGCGCTTCGTGTCCTCGTCGCAAGTGCGTCGGACTCCGCCGGTCTCGATCGCATACGCGGGCTGCTCGCGGAACTTCGTCAGGCGCTGGAAGGCGGGCCTGGCGCGAGCCTCGCCAGCCGCGTCGACGACTGCCTGGGCCTGCTCGACGCCGCTCGCGGCGCCGCCCCGGATCAAGCACGTACCCTGCTGCGCAGCCTTGCCGAGACGTTCGCCGCCCTTCAGGGAGCGCTGTTGGCGCAGGGCACCGGGCCCGCCACACCGCCGGATTGCCTCGATGGGAACGCGTTCGAGCTGCCTTCGTGGGTCGACGAGGCCACCTTCCGTGAATTCTTGGCCGGCCAGCAGGGTGCGCTGGAGGACATCGAAGCATGGGCGCTCGCGATGGATGCGGGCCGTGCCGGCAACTCCGCACAGCTCAAACGCAAGATTCATACGCTCAAGGGCGAGGCGGGCATCGTGGGCCTCGACGACCTCGAGCGCGTGTACCATACCGTCGAGGATCTCATCGAGCGGCCCATCCCGGTCCAGGACAAGGTGGATCGCCTGCTGGCGCTCAAGGACTGGCTCGGCCAGGCGCTGGCCGCCTACGCGAGCAAGCGGCACCCGACGCCCGGAGCGACCTGGATCATCGGGATCTTGGAGGGTACAGCAGGCGCGGCCGAGACGGCGCCGGCATCGGATGCCACGGCAGGCGCGGCGGCTTCCATGCCGGTCAGCCGTGATCCGCGGCATTCCGCCACGCCGCAAGCGGCCGAGGCCGTTTCCACCGACATCGCGCTGCCGCCTCCTTCGGGGCACATCGTCGTCGACGGTCCGCCGGCGGTCGCGACGCCGGAGCAACCGCCATCGTCGCCCGCTCCGAAGGATGCGCAGTCGTCGGTCGCATCGGGGCCGCCGGGTGACGAGCCCTGCGTGCGTGACGAGGAGACCATCGCCCTCATCGCCGAGTTTCTGACCGAGTCCACCGAAGGCATCGCGGGGGTGGATCAGATCCTGATGAATACGGAGCAGGACGGCTTCAACGCGGACATGGTCAATTCCATCTTCCGCACGTTCCACTCCATCAAGGGCGTCGCCGGCTTCCTCGATCTGCAAGACATCCAGGCGCTTGCGCATACCACGGAGGCGCTGCTGAACCTCGTGCGGCAGGGCAAGCTGGAGCTCAAGGGCGCCGCGCTCGACCGCGTGTTCGACGCCACCGAGGCCATGCGCGCCATGCTCGAAGGCGTACGGCAGGCCGTGGACGCCCAGCGGGCGATTCCTCCGAATCCCGCGTTGCCCGCTCTGCTCGATCGGTTGCAGGCCGTGATCGACGGTCGCGCGGAGAAACCAGATCCGGTCCCCGAGGTCGAGCCCGGTCTGAAGCTCGGCGAGGTGCTCCAGCGAATCACCCGGATCCCTCCAGAGATCATCGACAAGGCGGTCGAGCAACAACGATCGAGCGGGCGCCGCCTCGGAGAGGAACTGGTGGCGCAGGGTATCGTCAAGCCGCGCGAGGTGGTGACGGCGCTTCGCGCCCAGGCCGCGTCGGGCGGAGGCAAGATCAAGGAGACCATCAAGGTCGACCTCGAACGGCTCGACAGCCTCGTGGAGATGATCGGCGAGCTGGTGATCGTGGAGTCGATGGTGATGAACATCCCGGAGATCCAGCATATACAATCTCACATGGCGCGAAACTATTTGGGACAGCTCACCAAGATCACGCGCGACCTGCAGAGCGTGGGCATGCGCATGCGCATGGTGCCCGTTCGGTCCGCTTTCCAGAAGATGGCCCGCCTGGTGCGCGATCTGTCGCACAAGAGCGGCAAGCAGGTGAAGATCACGCTTGCCGGAGAGGCAACGGAGATGGACCGCACGATGGTCGACCAGGTGGCCGACCCGCTCGTGCACATGGTGCGCAACGCGATCGACCACGGGCTCGAGCCGCCGGAAGAGCGCGAGAAGCTGGGCAAGAGCCCGGTCGGGGAGCTCCGCTTGTCGGCCTATCACGAGGGGGGCAGCATCCTCATCGAGCTGTCCGACGACGGTCGCGGGCTGGATCGGGAGGCGATTCTCAACAAGGCGAGGAGCCAGGGCATCGTGCGGGAGGGGCAGACGCTCAGCGACGCGGAGATCTACGACCTCATCTTCGCGCCCGGGTTCTCGACCGCGCGGCAGGTGACGGAAATATCCGGCCGCGGCGTGGGCATGGACGTCGTCAAGCGGAACATCGAGGCCATGCGTGGCCGGGTGTTGATCTCGACCGAGAAGGGCAAGGGCACGACCTTCAAGCTGGTGCTGCCGCTCACGCTCGCCATCATCGACGGTATGCTGGTGGCGTCGGGGTCCGAACGGTACATCATCCCCACGCTGTCTATCGTGGAGTCCATTCAGCCGCGCAGGGACATGCTCTTCGCCCTGGCGGACCGCCACGAGGTCATCAACGTGCGCGGGGAGATCCTGCCGCTGCTGCGTCTCGACCAGCTCTTCCAGATCGACGACGCGAAGAAGGATCCGACCGAGGGGCTGGTGGTGGTGGTGGAGACGGTCGGCAAGAAGATGGGGCTCGTGGTCGACGACGTGGTGGCGCAGCAGCAGGTGGTCATCAAGTCGTTGGGGACGGGGATGTCGCAGACGCGGCTGGTGTCGGGAGCGGCCATTCTATCCGATGGGCGCGTGGGGCTGATCGTCAATGTCGACGAGATAGGGGCGATGATCGACCGGAATCGCCGGGTCCGTCAGGAGGAGGTTCCGGCGGGGTACGAGTGGCAGATGAGCCAGGCCGCCGCGGAAGGAGCCAGCGACGCCGCGCTGGATTGACGAAGGCATGAAGCGGGAAATCTTCGACAGATTCCGTCGGATCGCCTACGAGCACGCGGGCATCCACCTGAAGGAAGGCAAGGAGTCGCTCGTCGATGCGCGCGTTGCCAAACGTCTCCGGGCCCTGGGCCTGTCGACTCCGGAGCAGTACCTCGACCTGCTCGAGCGCGACGAATCCGGCGACGAGCTGGTGCAGTTCCTCGACGCCATCTCCACGAACTTCACGTCGTTCTTCCGGGAGCAAGAGCACTTCGAGCTGCTGGGGGCGCAGATCAAGCGCTGGCTCGACGACGGGCAGCGCAAGTTCCGAATCTGGAGCGCGGCGTCGTCCACCGGCGAGGAGCCCTACTCGATCGCCATCACGGTGGCGGAGGCGACGGCGGGCGTGCCGGTCGACGCCCGGATTCTCGCGACGGACATTTCGACAAGGGTGCTGGCCCATGCCAGCCGGGGAGTGTACGAGCTTTCCCGGCTCGGCCCCCTGAGCCCCGCGCGGCGTGGCCGGTTCTTCGTCCATGTCGACGGCCCCAAGGGGGCCGAACCCTACTACCAGGTAATCCCGGAGATCCGGCGTCTGGTCCTGTTCAAGCGCCTCAATCTCTCCGCCCGCGCCATGCCCATGCACGGGCCGCTCGACGTCGTATTCGTTCGCAATGTGATGATGTACTTCGACACCGCCGTCCGCCAGTCGCTCATCTCGGAGGTGGAGCGGCTCCTGCGGGTCGACGGCCTGCTGCTCATCGGACACGCCGAATCCCTGAGCGGCTTGAAGACATCGCTCACGCAGGTCAAACCGTCCGTGTTCCGCAAGGCTGCCCCGTCCCATCGGGCCGCGTGCGGCACGCCGACCACAACCGCGCAGGGGCGCCGCCCGGCGACGGCGGGGGTCTCATGACACAGCTCGTCGTGGACATATCGGACATGAAGGTTTCCCGGGATCCGACGGCGACGATTGTCACCTACGCCCTCGGCTCGTGCATCGCGGTGATCCTGCACGACGCCAAGCGGCAGATCGGCGGGATGATCCACTACATGCTCCCGCTGTCCAAGGGCTTTGAGGCGAAGGCCGCCGAGCGGCCCGCGATGTTCGCGGACACCGGTGTCCCGCTCCTGTTCGAGGCGATGTACCGGCTCGGATCGAGCAAGGCCGACCTCACCGTCAAGGTGGCCGGCGGCGGCAGCATCCATGACAACGAGGGTATCTTCGCGATCGGCAAGCGCAACTACACCGTGCTTCGCAAGATGTTCTGGAAGAACAACGTCATCATTGCCGCGGAGGACGTCGGAGGCACCCGATCGCGCACGGTGAAGCTCGAGGTCGGCACTGGCCGCGTGGTCGTCGTGTCCCACGGCGAGGAGGCGGAGCTGTGAGCACCCTCGAATCCCAAATCGTCGACCGGGTCAGGACCATGCCGGCCCTGCCCGCGCCGATCACGCGGTTGTTCGTGATGCTCGGCGACCCGCGAAGCAGCGCCGCCGACGCCGAGGCGGTCATCCGTCCAGACGCTGCCCTGACCGCGAACATCTTGCGTCTTGTCAACTCCGCTTTCTTCGGTCTTTCACGCTCCGTAACCAGCGTGCGGCAAGCTGTCGCGCTGCTGGGCCTCCGGCGTGTCCTCGAGAGCGCGACGAGCGTGTCCATGCTGAAGTTCGTGCCCAGCACCCTTCCAGGCTACGGGATTGACGCCCGCGCGTACTGGGACCACTGCGCGGCGACGGCGGTCATCAGCGAGGAGCTCATCGCCGAGCTCCGGCTGCCGACGCAGGAGCTGGCCTTCACGGCGGGGCTCCTTCACGACGTCGGCAAGCTCGCGATTGCCTCCTATCTTCTGGGCGACGCCAAGTGGAAGACCGCGCGGTTCGATGCCTATGCGCCGTCGTTCCTCGAAGCCGAGGAGCTGGCTCTCGGCACGACCCACGCGGCGGTGGGCGCGATGCTGGCGCTCCGCTGGCAGCTCCCGGAGACGCTGGTGTGGGTGACACGCTGGCACCACCAGCCCGAGTCGGCGGGCGATGCGGCACCGGCCGTGCTGCTCGACGTGGTTCACCTGGCCGACGCGCTTGCGCACAGCCTGGGATACGGGGCCGACCAGGGAGAGCTGTCGCGCACGGCCAGCGCCCAGGCGGCCGCGCGCCTCGGCGTGCGGGTCCGGAGGCTCGAAAGCGTGGCGGCCGCGTCGGTGGCCAAGATCAAGGCGATGAGCGAAGTGTTCGTCAACCGAGTGGGGTAAGCGAATGGGCCTGACGGTTCTTGTCGTGGACGACTCCGCGGTAACACGCGCGGTCATCAAGAAGTCGCTGTCGATGGCCGGGCTCGACATCGGCACCATCTATGAGGCGTCCAACGGCCTCGAGGCCCTGCGCGTGCTCGAGGACGCCTGGATCGACCTGGTCTTCGCCGACCTGCAGATGCCCGAGATGAACGGCGTGGAGCTCGTCGAGCGCATGGCACGCGACAGCCTGCTCGTCAGCATCCCCGTCGTCGTCGTGTCGGCGGATCCCAACCAGCAGCGCGCCGAAGAGCTCGCCAGGCTCGGCGTGCGCGCCTTCATCCGTAAGCCCTTCCGGCCCGAAGGGCTCAAGCAGATCGTGTGCGACGTGCTCGCCTATGACGGAGAGAAGAAGCATGCCTGACAACCCCCCTTCCATGCTGCTGTCGTGCGCGGCGCGCGTGCTCGAGGACGCCGCCTTCGTGCTCACCGAGCCGGCCGAGGAGCCGCCTGCGGAGCAGGAAGGCGCGGTCCGGGCCTGCATCCGCTTTCATGGATCCCGCGAAGGGTTCCTGCAGGCCATCGTGCCTGTCGAGGCATGCACGGTCCTGGCGGCGAACATGCTTGGGGTCGACCCGGAGGACGCCGACGCCTCGGAGCGCGGCCATGATGCTCTGAAGGAAATCCTCAATATCTTGTGCGGCACCGTGCTCGGTGAGGCGTTCCCAGGATCGAACATGGCCATCGGCCTGCCCACGCTCTGCGCGGCTCAGAAGGCTTCTCTCGTCCCAGGTCCTGGCGATACTTTCGCCTGCCTGCTCACCGAAGAGGGCTTCCCCGTCACGTTCGTGCTGCACGTCGACGCTGAGCAAGGGGCAACATCATGAGAACGCGGGTCCTCATCGTCGATGACTCGGCGGTCGTGCGCCAGGTCTTCCAGCGAGCGCTCTCCGCCGACCCGGACATCGAAATCGTGGGCACCGCCCCGGATCCCTTCGTCGCCCGCGACCTCATCGTGGAAAAGAAGCCCGACGTCGTGACGCTGGATATCGAGATGCCGCGCATGGACGGGCTCACGTTCCTTCGTAAGCTCATGAAGCACTACCCCCTTCCGGTCATCGTCGTGTCTTCCCTGACACCTGCCGGAAGCCAGCTTGCGCTCGACGCGCTCGATGCGGGCGCCGTGGAGGTTCTTTGCAAGCCTGGGGCGGCGTACACCGTCGGCGACATGGCGGCCGACCTGGTCGCCAAGGTGAAAGCCGCTGCCTGCGTGGATGTCGGACGACGGTCTGCCGTGCCGGTCGCCGCCACCGCGCCCGCGATGACGGCGCCCCTCGCCCGTACCACCCATTCCGTCGTAGCCATCGGCGCTTCCACCGGCGGCACCGTCGCCCTGGAGGCGATTCTCCGGGTGCTTCCCCCCAACCTCCCCGGGATCATCATCACCCAGCACATGCCACAGTTCGTCACGGCCAGCTTCGCCGCCCGGCTCGACGGCGTATGCCCGCATGTCGAGGTGCGCGAGGCGGCCGACGGCGACTCCGTCGTTCCAGGCGTCGCGCTTATCGCGCCGGGCAACTTCCACCTCGTCCTTGCTCGGTCGGGGGCCAGATATGTCGTCGAAGTCAAGTCCGGCCCGCGGGTCAATCGCTTCCGGCCGTCCGTCGACGTCATGTTCCAGTCGGTGGCTTCCACGGCGGGGCGCAACGCCGTGGGGGTCATTCTCACGGGCATGGGGCGCGACGGCGCCGAAGGATTGCTCGCCATGCGCCAGGCCGGGGCGGCCACGATCGCCCAGGACGAATCCACCTCGGTCGTGTTCGGCATGCCACGGGCGGCCATCGAGGTGGGCGCCGCCCAGCGCGTCGCTCCTCTGGACCGCATCCCGCGCGAGATCCTCAATTGCCTCACCGAACCCCGCGATCACGCCGCCGCGCTTCGCCCCCGCGCCTAAGCCCAAGCGATTCCGCTCGAACAACCGCTCATCCCGTCCGCCACGCGTTCGCGTCGTGTTTCCGTGGTGAACGTGCTCGCCGACGCGCTGCCCCCCACCGCCACGGCTGTGCGCAGTTTCTCGCTCTCGCCTGCCCGGAGAACGAGCAACGCTCGACGAGCGACATGCAACGCCAACAGGGAATCGCTAGACGGGCGGAGCTAATCCTGGGTTGCCTCCTCCGGCTCCGCCAGAATCCGGAAGGCACTCTGTGACATGGCATCGACCAGCCCGGCTGTGATCATCGACATCGATGCTTCGTCGCCTGGGAAGACACCCATCGACGCCGCGCTGTCGACCGTTTGCATGCCGGCCAATCCCTCGGAGCGGGTCGCCGGCCCTCGCGGCGCAAGGGCGGCCCCCCCGAATGGCGCACGGCTGGGCCCATCGGGCACGTCGATTCCGCTCAGCCTCGCAATTGATTGGGCGTAGGCTTCCTTGGATCCGGTGAAGTACCCTCGCCGGTGGAGCGCCTCCACGAACGCGACAGGGTCGCCGGTGCGGGCCTGCTCCAACGCCTCGGGGAATCGGCTCGACAGGAGATCGAGGTAGTCCCTGGCTCCCTCGGTTGCGTCGTGATACGCGCGAAAGTGGTCCCGAATGGACCTCTCGCTCGCGCCGTATCCCTCGGTAGTCCTGGCGACCGCAGTCAGCCCGGTGGGGCCGGTTCCCTTGATCCCCCCGAAGTTGTAGTTGTACATCGACGCCCCGTTACCGGTCTCGTGGGCCCATTGCGCGACCAGCAGCTTCAGGGTCGGCTCATCCGGCGGCGCGCCGTACCGATCCTTCCAGGCCGCGGCCAGAGCGTCGCGGGCCTGTCCGGCGGACAGGGGCGTCCGTTGCAAGGCGACCTCCACACTGGCGGCGCGTGCTGGAGGGTGGGCGCGGCTTGCACGGCGGATGGCCGCATCGAACGCGCGGCGATCGCCTGGCTGCGTACGGTCCGCGCGCACGGCCGGCTGGGTGGACAGGGTCAGGGAAACGGGCTGCGGCGCCATGATCGGTGCACGCCACGGCAGGATACGGGCGTCCTCGAGATTGCGCTGCAAGCATCACGCCCGTTCGATGCTATCCTTGAAGGTGGCCTGGATTTGAACGACTTCTTCCATCGAATCGAGGAAGGCGTCGAGCACCTCCGGGTCGAAGTGCTTGCCACGTCCTTCCCGCAGGATGTTCAAGCTTCGCTCGTTCGGCATGGCAGGCTTGTACACGCGGGCGCTCGTCAGCGCGTCGAATACGTCGGCCACCGCGGCGATCCTCCCTTCGATCGGGATCTGCTGTCCGACAAGCCCCCTCGGATATCCGGTTCCGTCGAACTTCTCGTGATGCGTCCAGGCAATCGTCGCGGCCAGGTTCAACAGCTCCGAGCTGGATCCCGCGAGAATGCGATACCCGATCTCCGCATGCTGCTTCATGATCTCGAACTCGGAGGGATCCAAGCGCCCGGGCTTGAGCAGGATCTGGTCGGGCGTGCCGATCTTGCCGACGTCGTGCAGGGGACTCGCCATCTTGACGAGCGAAGCGCGATCGTCGGGCATGCCGAGCCGCCGCGCGATGATCTCGCAGTATCGGCTCATGCGTTCGATGTGGCGGGCCGTCTCGTTGTCCCTGAACTCCGCCGCCTTGGACAGCCGGTAGATGGTTTCCGCCTGCGACCGGACGACTGCGCTCTCCGCCTTCTCCAGCCTCGCGATCGCCTCCTGCAGCTCCCTCGTCCGCTCGGCCACCTTGACCTCGAGCTGCTCCCGGTGGTGCCGGTTCTCGATCTCGAGCGTACGCCGGCGCAGCGCGTTCCAGACGTTGATGACCACCTCGTTCATCTCGAAAGGCTTGCAGATGAACCCGTAGACGCCGGAATCGAAAGCCTGCTGCGCGATCTCGGGGCTGTTGATCCCGGTCGCGATGATCACCGCGATGTCCGGCCGGGTCTCGAGGATCGACCGGCTGAACTCCAGCCCGGACTCGCCCGGCATCGACACGTCCACCAGCATGAGCTGGTAGTCGCCGGACTCCAGCATCGCCCTCGCCTCCTCCGCGTTCGATGCCGACGAGCAGGTGAATCCCGTGCGGCGAAGCAGCCGGCACGTAGCCCGGCGGACCACGTCGTCGTCGTCCACCACCAGGATGTGTTCGTGCCTTGACGCCTCGGTGTCCGATGGACTGACGGTCGCCGAAGCCGGACGTACCGTCCCGGCCGGCGCTTGATGTGATTCCATGCTCTGTACCATCGTTACCCCTGTCGCCCCTACCCCAACGCGGGGTCGCTGCACACCGTGAGCATGTCGCTCACGCAAGCAGGTCGAGAATGGTTCCACATGTCTTGTCCGCTTCCCGGACCGCGGCCACGTTTGCCTGGAACTGGAGCGCTGGGATGTCCAAGGTGGCGAGGTCGCGCACCACGTCGTCGCCCGTTGAAGCACACCCCGGGCCACCCTGCGAAGCACCCGCCTCGGTCATCTGGACGGATGCCCGGGAGACCGAAGCGGCCTTGGCTTCGAAGACCCGAGCCGCGGCGTACATTCCCCGGAGTGCGGAGTCCAGCAGGGGCGTCACAAATCCTGGAACGGCAGGAACCGGCCCGACTTGAGGCGGACACCAAATCAGGAGTTGAGCACCTTCTTCAGGATGCGTCGGAAGTTGGACCGGTCGAGGCCAGACTGCCTGGCCGCTTCGGAGATGTTGCCGCCGACCCGGGACAGCACGGCCTTGAGGTATTGCACCTCGAAGTCTCTCACGATCTGCTTCTTGGCCTCGGAATAGGGCAGCGACGACAGCTCCTGCATGACCGTCTCCATCGACGCTTCTGCGTCGGAGTCGCCCGGTGGCGGCGGGGCCGAGGTCGGGGCGTCGCGGTGAAAGGTGACATGCTCAGGGCCGATGGTGTCGGACCGGCAGACGATGAGGGCGCGCTCGATCGTGTTTTCCAGCTCGCGCACGTTGCCGGGCCAGTCGTACTGGAGCATCTGAAAGATCGCTGCCCGGTTGATTTCCTTGGCGGCACAGCCCAGCCGCTCCGCGTGCTTGCGCACGAAGTGAGCAGCCAGCACCGGGATGTCTTCGCGGCGCTTGCGAAGCGGCGGCATCCGGATCGACACCACGTTCAGCCGGTAGAAGAGGTCGGCCCGGAATTCGCCTCGGTCCACCTTGGCCTTGAGGTCCACATTCGTGGCCGCGATGACCCGCGTGTCCACGTACCTGGGCTCGTCGGAACCCACACTCCTTACCTCGCCGTCTTGCAGCGCCCGCAGGAGCTTCGCCTGCGCGGTGGCGGGCAGATCCCCGATCTCGTCGAGGAACAGCGTGCCCGTGTGGGCCTTCTGGAACACGCCGACGCGACGATTGACCGCGCCCGTGAAGGCGCCTCGCTCGTGCCCGAACAGCTCGCTCTCCACCAGCTCGGCCGCGATCGCCGAGCAGTTGATCGCCACGAAAGGACGGTCGGCCCGGGGTCCTGCCTGGTGTATCGCCCTGGCCATCAGCTCCTTGCCCGTCCCCGTTTCGCCAAGGATCAGCACCGCCACCGGCGTCGCCGCCACCGTGGCCGCGGCTTCCCGTGTCGTCTTCATCGGCTGCGAATTGCCCACCAGCGCATCGAACGCCTCGTGCACCGTGGGCGTGGCCAGCAGCCCCTGGTTGCGCAAACGACGCCGATGCTCCACCGCCTTCGCCACCGGAGCGAGCAGCACGTCCTTGGAATCGAAAGGCTTGGGCAGAAAATCGAACGCTCCCTTGCGGATCGCCGTCACCACGTTCTTCGTGTCGGCGTGCCCGGTGATCATGACTACTTCGCAGTCCGGCTTGGCGGCCTTGACCCGGTCCAGCAGGTCGAGGCCGTTCACATCGGGCAACGCCACGTCGAGCAGCACCACGTCGACCGCCAGCTCGGCCAGCATCTGCATCCCGGCCGCCCCGTTCGGCGCGGTCTTCACCACCGCCCCCACGAGCGAGAACAGCCGCTGGAGCGCACGGCCCAGATGCACGTCGTCGTCGATGATCAGCACACAGGCGCCCTTGAGCGCCTTCCAGCGATCGTCGCGGCGACACGACCCCTGGTCATCGAGGGTGTGAACGCCGGACCCCTGCCTCGGCGCCGGTGCCTCCATCGGGCCGGCGGGCACGGCCCGGCTTTCAGACACCGCAGGCTCGGGGTCTGATGGATCCGGCTTCGAACCAGGGTCTGATGCTCCTCCCACCTCTCGCTCCCGAAACGGCTGTCACCAAGAACGGAAACCCAAGGCACCCGACTACCCTCCGGGTCCGACTGCCGAAGATGCGCCACCCCGGCGTGGTGGGTCAGCTTGTACCTTGGCAAGTGGCCCGTGTCAAGGCCCAGCTCGTACCATTTCCCTAAAAATTGGACGGAACGCATGCGCAGGCGTCGCCGCTGCGGCTCGACGCGCCAGCCCGCCGCCACGCAAACGCATGGGCGATCCCGCCCCTTACGACCCGGCCCCTCGCCCAGCCACGCGACGATCGTCAGTCCGGCGCCCGCGCGGGCGGGATCCCGTCACCGGGGTTGCGCGCCCGGTCATCGATCAGCAGGTCGAACGCAGGCTTGCCGAATTCCAGGCGATGATACCGCACACCCCAGCGCGCGAGCTGCGCCTCGGTCACGGACCGCCAGTCAATCCCTGTCTCCGTTCCGCGCGCCGTCCAATACACCACGGTGTGCCCCAGATCGTAATAGCGATTCACCTCGGCGATTCGCTCGGGCAGCGGCTCTGCTTCGCCGTAGTTGCCGTCTTTCGCCTGGGTGCAGATGGTGCCGTCGATGTCGACATACACGCGCATCCGGTCCTCCCGGCTCACGCTGCGTTGGCCTTGACGATCGGCGAAGAGCCGAGCATCTCGCGCTTCTCGTACTCCGATTCGTAGATGACACGGTCGCCGCCGTCCCCCATCGCGGCCTCGATGGCTCGAATCCCCTTGCAGAGCTTGAGCAAGCCTCCCGGCTCCACCGACGCCATCTGGTCGCTGCCCCACATGGTCCGGTCGATCGTGATGTGGCGCTCGATCCACTCCGCCCCGAGCACCGCCGCCGCAAACGTCGTGACCAGGCCGAACTCGTGCCCGCTATAGCCGATCGAAGCGTGCGGATACTTCGCCTTGAGGTGAGCGATGTAGGCCAGGTTCAGCTCCTCCACGCGCGCCGGGTACGACGAGTTCGTGTGCATGATCACGTCCGGCTGACCGACCTCCACGGCGTGCGCGATCTCCGCCTCGGTGCTCATGCCCGTCGACAGGATCACGAGGTCGAACCCCGTGCGGCAGGCGACGAGTAGCTCGTCATTGGTGAGCATGGCCGACGGCACCTTGACGATGTTGGTGAAGCGGCGCATGAAGGCTACCGACGGCAGATCCCAGACGGAAGCGAACCACTGGATGCCGCGCGCCGCGCAGTACCGGTCGATCTCGCGGTACTCGTCGAAGCCGAACTCCATTCGCTTCTTGTATTCGAGATAGGTCATCTCGCCCCAGGGGGTCTTGCGCATGCGGCTCTTCTGCGCGGCAGGCACGCACAGGTCCGGGGTGCGCTTCTGGAACTTCACGAAGTCGCATTCGGCGAGCACCGCGGTGTCGATCAGCTTCTTCGCCAGGTCGACCGACCCGTTGTGGTTGATCCCGATCTCGGCGATGATTTTCACACGCATGGGTTCACCTTCCCAACTTCAGGATGCCTTGCTGCGCAGAGGTGCCGTCCGTGAACGTCACCGGATAGAGCTGGACTTCAAGCATCCGCAGGCCCGCTGATTCGCAGAGGCTCGCCAGCTCGGGCAGGCAGTACTCGTAGCAGTGATGCGGATTGGCCGGATGCGGATTCGACACCTCGAGGATGGGGGTGGAGATCAGCAGCAGACCACCCGGGCGGGTCCAACCTGCGAGCTGCCGAAGGTAGCCCTCGGCCTGATCGCGCGGCATGTGCTCCACCACCTCCACGGCGAACACCACGTCGAACACGCCGGAAACCGCGGACACGAACGCCACGCCCGGGCCCTGGTAGGTGCGACGGGCGTACTCGACTGCTTCGGGATCGATGTCGTAGCCGAACACCGATTCGGCGAAGTGCGCCAGGAGCTGCGTGCCATATCCGGCGCCACAGGCGGCATCGAGCCAGCGCTCGCCGGCGCCGATCCGGCCCACCGCGCGGGCAGCCCGCAGGTAGCGGTCGACGTGGCGAAACACGACATCCGCCGGCTTGTCCAGGTTACGCGGATACAGCCGAAGCTCTGCCTGCCCCATCGCTTGTCCTCCCATACGCCTTCCAATCCTCCGGCGTGTCCACGTCGATGACGTCGTCAATCGGGTAGAAGATGGACTCCTCGCACAACAGTCGGTCGTCGAGCGCGGCCAGACTTCCCACACGGAAAATGCAAACGTAATGGCTCACCTCGAAGCACTCGGGGTAGTCCTGGCGACGGTAGAGCTGGTGGTCGACCACCTTGCGGCCTCGTCCGCCCGGCAGCGCGTAGTACGTGAGATATGGGTGCGTCGCGACCTTCTTGCGGCAGCAAAGGCTCGGAGCGCCACTTTCCATGAACATGGCCAGCGCCGATCCGACATCCCGCCAGGTGCGTTGCGGATACGTCGGATACAACATCACGACCACGTCGTCAGCGTGCATGCCCAAGCTCCGCGCCGCGTGGTCCATCACCGGCTTGATGGACGCGCAATCATCGGCCAAATCCGGCGGCCGCGCCACCACCCGCGCCCCCTCGGCCGACGCCCACGCGGCGATGTCCTCGTCGTCCGTCGTCACGATCGTGTGCGGGCGCAGCTCCGCGGGAATCGTTGGCAAAACGATCCGGACGAGCGTCCGATTCTTGAACGGCAGTCCCTTGGAGCCCCTGCGAGCCGGAATCACATAGTAGATCATGTCGCCATCTGGCACGCCCCGGCGGAGGGCGTGCACCGAAGGAAGATACAAGGTTCGTGCCCGCTGGAGCCGCATCGGCAGCGCGTGTCCAGGGGGCTGAGCGCAAGCCGCGCGTCATGCCGTTGACAGCCGGGTTGTCAAACACTCCACCCCCCGTCGGGCGCGAGACGACGGCACACGACCGGCAACATGAGCACGGACCGCCGGACGTTCGCAGGGGCCGGGAACACACCGGTTGCGCGAGTCGAACATCCGCGTCGCCCAGGACTTTGCGGACCGACCAGGTACACCTGGTGGCGCGGAAGTTGCCAATCACCGGACCATGCCTCATCGCCCCTATTTCGTCCGTCGCCCCTGCCCTCAGCCCGTAGACTTCGAGACGTACTGGCAGGACGTGGTCACCGATCCCGACGGCAACGCGCGATACCCCGCTCAGGAGCGCGACCGAAAGGTCGAAGACCTGCGCGACGAGCTGGCATTCATCAACGCGATGACGCCCGGGCGCCTGCTCGATGTCGGCTGCGGTCTGGGCCACCTCTTGTCGGCCGTCGATCCCCGGTGGGAACGACACGGTGTGGAGCTTTCGGGACGGGCCGCACGCATGGCCGCCGAGTTCGGGATCGTTCACCACGGGGACCTCCGAAGCGCCGGGTATCCAGATGGCTTCTTCGACGTCGTCACGATGTATCACGTGATCGAGCACATGGAAGACCCGGTCGCGGAAGTTCGAGAGATCAGGCGGGTGCTCAAGCCCGGCGGTTGGCTGCTCGTGAGCACCCCGAATTTCGACTCGGCGTGCGCCCGCCGGTTCGGTCCGAACTTCCGCATGCTCCACGACAAGACCCATGTCAGCCTCTTCGGGAGCAGCTCTCTGCTTCGCATGCTCGAGGATCTGGGCTTCCTCGTGACACGCGAAGAATACCCGTTCTTCGGCACGCGCTACTTTACCCACGAGAACCTCGAACGGCTGTTCGACACTTCTCGGGTGTCGCCCCCCTTCTACGGCAGTGTCATGACGTTGTATGCGCAGGTTCCGCGACGCCCCGCCTGGATCGACGCCATCGGCACCGCTGGCCGCGCGTCATGGAACGTGGCAGCCGAAAGCGCCGTCGAGATCGAACACGCGCGCCAGGCCATCGACGCAACCGCCCGGCAAGGCGGAACGATCTTTACCACCGGTTCCGCCGGCCCGAGGCATGCCGCGCTCCTTGCCGCTTCCGGTCGCCCGGCCACCGCTCTGCGCGGCAAAGGCTTGCCCTGCGACGCCTCCCCCATCGACTTGCTCCTGCTCCCCTGGGAAAACCCGTCGTGCGCAAAGCTCGCCGACGCTGCCCGCCAGCAAGGCCTCGCCTTGATCGTACTCGCCCCCGAGAACGTTCCGCGCGAACAGGCCGACACCTGGATCGCCATACCCGCCGTGGACCCTGCCATCGTGGGACTCGTTCAGGACACGATCATCGCGGCCATCGGTTCGACGGTCGTGCTCGGACAGACCGCTGTCCGCCCCACGAACACCTCGCTCGCGCAGGGCATGAACGAGGTCGGGGCGCGGCGGCACCCGCTCGGGCTTCCCACCACCCCGGTCTGCGTTACGTGCCAGTCCACCGGGTTGCGGAGCGCGGCGAGAGTCGGGATCTGATTCGCCTCAAGCACGTTGTCTCATCGCAACTCCAGAGGCGCGCGCACACGCATCACCGCGCCCCAGCCCCGCACGACTCGCGCACAACAGCCAGCCCGGCCGAGCATACCCCTGCACCGGCGCCCCGCCGTGTCGCGGTGGCTCAGTTGGACAGGCGCCGAACCATCTCGGCCGCGCCTGCATGGCCGGGCGACAGCTTTCTCGCCAGCCTGGCTTCGATCAGCGCGTCGTCGCGACGGCCAGCACGCTCGAGCACGAGCGCGATCATCAAGTGCAGCTCGCCGCTCTCCTCGCCATAGGCTCGCAACCCATGCAACGTGCGAATCGCCTCGTCGTGAAGTCCCGTGCGCGAGCACCATGTCGCGAAGCCGGCCACCGCGGTGGGGTCCGCCGGGGAGAGCCTCGCGGCGGACTGCCAGAAGCCGCCGCACGCAGGGTCACCAAGCGCCTCCGCAACCACCGCCATCGCGAGCACGGCGTCCGGATCCAGGCGATCCAGCTCGAAGGCACGCACCGCAAACCGCCCTGCTTCCGCGGCGTCGCCGGCCTGGACGAGCAGCCTGGCAAGCAGCGCGAACGGGCGCGGATCCTGCCCGCCTTCCCCTGATCGCAGCAGCGCCCGCACGGCTTGGTCACCGTCCTGCCGCGCGGCGTACAGCTCGCCTAGCGCATGGTACGCGGCCTCCTGGACCACGCCCGCGCCCGCGTCCGCGGCCTGTCTCGCGAACGACTCCGCGAGGACGAGGTCGCCGCCGAACGCCGCGCGAATCGCCGCGACGAGCGCTCGGGCCCCCGGCGGATCCGACCTCTCGGCGACCACGCACGCCACGCCTTCGGGACGATCGACCGAGAGGACCGGCGTAAAGCCCGTCATCTCCAGCATTCGCAGGAGCTGCGGTGTCGTGAAGGCGCGTCGTGAAGGCGGCGTGAGCGCCTGACGCGCATGCGCAAGCGCCTCTGCGACGACGATCCGCCCGCCCGCTTGCAAGCCCTCGTGCACCGCCCCAAGCAACAGCTCCGGCGACCGTGTTCGGCCGAGCCATCCGATCACGGCGGCCGATCCAAAACGATCCGCGAGGGCCGGATCGAGGGCATCGCCGGCTATCACGTTCGCGAACGCCGGGTCGGCCAGGTCGAGCACCTCGCCCCTGCCGTCAAGCACCTTGTCGGCGAACCGGCGGTACGGCGCGAGCGGCTGCTCCGGCCCGCCTCCGCGATGCAGCGACGCGGCGATCATGGCTGGTCACCAGCCTCCATCTGGCCTCCGCTGCGCGCCACCTGCTCGACCGCCTCGCGGAATGCTTCACGCACCGGAGTCAACACGCGGATGACGTCATCGAGCTGGGCCGCGTCGTTCTTCAGGTTGGCCGTGACGATTCGCTCGAGGCAGAACGAGTACAAGGCCGACAGGTTCGCGCAAAGCTCCGGCGCGTGCCTGGGGTCGAGGGAGACATACAGCTCCGTGAGGATGGCATGGGCGCGGGAGATGGCGTGGCTCGCCTCGGCGCGGCGCTTGTTCTTCAGCGCGAAACTCGCCGCCCTCAAGAAGCGGAACAGCCCGTCGTACAGCGCCACCAGGAGCTCGCCTGGGCTGCTGGTGGTGATCTTGACCGACTGATAACGAGAGATCGCCGGGTCGACCATGTCCTCTTCCTTTCACCTCTTGTTCAACCGTATATCTTGGTAAGCTGCGACAGCAGCGCCTGGTTCGCCGCAACCGTCGAGTCCATCTGCGTGAACTGCGTCCGCAGGGCCTCGGCATACCGGGTGAGACGGTCCTGCTCGCGCGTCGCGCTATCATCCAAATTCTTCTTCGTCGCTTCGAGGGCGTCCCGGCGCAACGCCAGGGTGCCCTTGCCGGCGGTCTGCATGTCCTTCACGACCTCGGCGAGCGCGGTCATCTTCTCGGCGATGAGGTTCGACACCGCGGTTGCATCCTTCGCCACGGCGGATGCGAGCTTCGTGGTGTCCAGCGAGATCGTTCCGTCGCGCGTGAGCGAAACGCCGATGTCGGCGAGCATTTCGAACTTGGGATTCGACGTGCTCTTGGTCGTGAGCACCGCGGACAGCCTGCTGTTGATCGACCGAAGCGCCGAGTCGCCGGCAAGGTAGCTGTTGGTGGCCTTGATGGTCCCGAAACCCGCGGCGAGGTGGATGGCGCTGATCACGGAGTTGAAGCCGCTGACGATCGACTGCAGGCTCGACTGCAACGCACCCGGGTCGGAGGCGATGGTGACTGTGGCCGGCTCCGTGGTGGGCGCCGTGATCGCGAGCGTCACCCCGGCAATCGCGCCGGTAATCTGATTGGTGGGGCTCGTCACGGCGAACCCATCCACGGTCAGGCTCGCGTCCGCGGCCGGCTGCACCGTCTTGCCGCCATTGGGATCCGTCCCGTCACCGTTGAGGTCGAAGGCGGTCCCGTTCTCCGTGATCGTCAAGGCGTTGGCGCTGCCGGTGTCAAGACTCCGGACCTGCAGGCGGTACTTGGACCCGTCGTAGAACACCGACGCGGAGACGCGCAGCCCAAGCTCGTTGATCTTGGATGCGACGGCCGAGAGGGAATCCGTCGAGAGAACTTGCACCGACTTGGGCGTGCCCGAGCCGACGGCGATGTCGATGGTGCCGGACTGGCCGAGCGCGGCCGTGTTTGCATCGAAGACGCGGGAGTAGGTCCGCTGCTCGGTCGCGAGGGAGTGAACGTCGATCTGGAAACTGCCGGGCATGGCAGCCCCCGAGACCGAGGTAACGACCGACGACGACGACGAGGTGGCCTTGTAGCCGGAAGCCTCGCGGGCGGTATCCAGGGACATCGCGGCGGATCGCAGCGAGGACAGGCTCTGGCTGATGCTGCTCAACGTGGTCAGGGCGGAGCTGACCTGGGAACTTCGGCTCTTGAGGTCGTTGAGGCGCGTGCTGTTGGCGCTGACGAGCCCGTTGACGATCGACTCGGTGTCGATGCCGGATCCGATTCCGCCGAACGAGATGGTGCCAGTCATGATTCAGCTTCCAACGGGCGGGGCGATAGAACCCCGGCGACAGCGAGGCAAGGCGCGCGCCAGGACCATCATGACGCGCGCCTCGCCGCTTTCCCGAACTCCTACCTGAGAAGCCCGATGGCCATCTGCGGCGCGGCGTTCGCCTGCGCCAGCACCGCCGCTCCTGCCTGTGCCAGCACCTGATTGCGCGACAGCGTCGCCGTCTCCTCCGCCACGTCCACGTCGCGAATACGCGAGTTGGCGGCGGACAGGTTGAGGCGAATCGTCTGGATGGTCGACGTGGTGCTCTCGAGCCGGTTCATCGCGGCGCCGTACTTCGCACGCTGCGTCGACACGTTCTTCAGCGCATCGTCGATGGTGCTCAACGCGGCAAGCGACGCCGACGCGCTGGATCCCGCCAGCGTGGTCGTGCTAGCGGTAACCAAGTCCGCAACGTCGAGCCCACCGAACTCCACGCTGATCTGATCGGCAGCCGTGGCCGCCAGACCGACCTGGAACGTCACGGTCGACGCGGTTGTCGCCAGCAGCGCCTTGCCGTTGAAGCTGGTAGAATCCTGGATGCGCTTGACCTCGGCCTGAAGCGACCCGAACTCGGTGTTGAGGTAGTCCCGGTCGGCCGCCGTGAGGCTGCCGTTGCTTCCCTGCATCGCGAGCTCGCGCATGCGGCCGAGGATCCCGGTGATCTCGCCCAGGGCGCCCTCGGCCGTCTGCGCCATCGAGATACCGTCGTTCGCGTTGCGCTCGGCCACCGCGTAGGAGCGAATCTGGGTCTTCATCGATTCGCTGATGGCGAGCCCCGCGGCGTCGTCCTTGGCGCTGTTGATCCGGTACCCGCTGGAGAGCCGGTTGAAGCTCTCCGCCAGCGCCGACTGGGTCCGGTTGAGGTTCTTCTGTGATTGGAGGGATGCTACGTTGGTTTGGATGACGAGAGGCATGGCGATTCTCCTTCCTGGAGCGGTTGCGCCCCTTGCTGGGGCGTGCGGGGCGCTATTGCCCTGCAGACAGGAGGAACGGCGCCGGGGGATGAAGCTTGAGGCGGCGCAGCGTCAAAATCTTGTCGCTCGTGGTGGTGGGCTGCGGCAGGCAAGCGGGCACGTTCAGGCGCTCGATACAACGCCCGAAACGCTGCTTCCGCTGTCGGATCGCCCGGGAGGAGGTTTTCCCGGCGACGAAAAAGGCGACGCGCGACCGTACCGCGTTGGGAGAGAGGTCGGTACGGTCGCGCGTGAATCGATGAACGGTCGACGTTCGCTGCCCCGGCGTTACCTCAGCAGCCCCATCGCGAGCTGCGGGGCCTGGTTGGCCTGCGCGAGAATGGCCGCGCCCGCTTGCGACAGCACCTGGCTACGCGACAGCGTCGCCGTCTCCTCCGCCACGTCCACGTCCCGGATGCGCGAGTTCGCGGCCGACAGGTTGAGCCGGATGGTCTGCAGGTTCGAGGTCGTGTTCTCGAGGCGATTCATCGCGGCGCCGTACTTCGCACGCTCGGTGGAGACCGTCTTGAGCGCCGTGTCGATCACCGACAGCGCCGCGAGCGACGCGGACGTCGTGGAGCCGGCCACGGTGTTGGTGCTCGCCACAAGGGCTGCCAGGTCGAGCCCGCCGAACTCGATGCTGATCTGGTCGGAAGCCGTGGCATTCAAGCCCACCTGGAACGTGATGGTCGCGGCCGTGGACGCAAGCATCTGCTTGCCGTTGAACTTGGTGGAGTCCTGGATCCGCTGCACTTCCGCCTTGAGCGCGGCATACTCGGTGTCCAGGTAGCCCCGGTCGTCCTCCGTGAGGCTGCCGTTGCTTCCCTGCATCGCCAGCTCCCTCATGCGGCCCAGGATCCCGGTGATCTCGCCCAGCGCGCCTTCGGCCGTCTGCGCCATCGAGATACCGTCGTTCGCGTTGCGCTCCGCAACCGTGTACGACCGGATCTGCGACTTCATACTCTCGCTGATGGCAAGACCGGCGGCGTCGTCTTTCGCGCTGTTGATTCGGAACCCGCTGGACAGCTTGTTGAAGCTGACCGACAAGGCGCTCTGCGTGGCGTTGAGGTTCTTCTGGGCCTGAATTGCGGAGACGTTGGTCTGGATGATGAGCGGCATGGGAGTTCTCCTTCCTGGAGGTGATTACCGGGCTTCCTTGCCCGGTCAGGCATCCTTGCCTTCACCGAGTAGGAACGTCGCTCCCGCCGAAACCTTGAGGCGCCGAACGCGTTTTGCGATGCATGACACGCCCGGCCCCGGTGCCTCGATTGCGGATCTGCCCGGAGCGCCGCCAGATCGCACAAGCGGTTGATAGATTCCCGCGAAGGCTCGGCCTGCGCGGATGTCGGCGACCAGCGTCTCGCTGATGAGAATCGCAGCACGCACAATACAGCGCGGGTCGAGGCCGCGCGGTTCAACCACCCTCCCGCTCCACGGAAGGGTCCCCAGCCCACAGCCAGCTCCTGGCCATGGACAGCCAGCTCCTGGCCGTGGACAGCCAGCTCCTGGCCGTGGACAGCCAGCTCCTGGCCGTCAGGCTCAGCAGCACGAACCGTTCGATCGACAGGGGTGTTCGAGTACGGCGCGGACACGGACGAATCGCGGAACACGAAGGAACTTCGGGGGCGCGCCGGGAACAGGCCAGACGTACGTCAACCACGCAGCAGGCTGATCGCGATCTGCGGGATCTGGTTCGCCTGCGCCAACACCGCGGCACCCGCCTGCGACAGCACCTGGTTCTTGCTCATCGTCGCCGTCTCCTCCGCCACGTCCACGTCGCGGATACGCGAGTTGGCCGCCGACATATTCAGACGCATCGTCGCGATGTTCGATGTCGTCGTCTCCAGGCGGTTCATCGCCGCGCCGAAGCGTGCACGCTGCGTTGACACCTCCGTCAACGCGTTGTCGATGATCGACAGCGCCGCAAGAGACGCCGACGCGGTGGACCCTGCCAGCGTGTTGGTCGAGGCCAGCAGCGTGGACAGGGAGAACCCGCCGAATGCGATCGTGATCTGATCCGACGTCGTCGCGTTGAGTCCGACCTGGAAGGTGATGCTCACGGCGGACGCCCCGAGCATCTGCTTGCCATTGAACTTCGTCGACACCTGGATGCGGGCGATCTCCTCACGAAGGGAGGAATATTCGGTTTCGAGGTAGCCGCGGTCGATGCCCGTCAGGCTACCGTTGGCCCCCTGCATCGCCAGCTCGCGCATGCGGGCCAGGATGCCCGAGATCTCGCCGAGCGCTCCTTCCGCGACCTGCGACATCGAGATCCCGTCGTTGGCATTGCGCTCGGCGACGGCATAGGAACGAATTTGGGCCCGCATGCCTTCGCTGATCGCCAGACCGGCGGCATCGTCGGCCGCGGTGTTGATTCGGTATCCGCTGGATAGCTTGTTGAAGCTCTTGGAAAGCGCCACCTGGGATTTGCTGAGGTTGCGCTGGGATTCCAGCGAGCTGACGTTGGTCTGCATCAAGACTGGCATGGGTTCCTCCTGGCCTCCGGAATGTCTGTCCGCTTCGGGTGCGGTTGGTTCGTGGTTACATGCTGGAGCAATTTCGGTTCCATCTCGCGGGCACCAGCCTGGATGACTTGGGCGATCGCCAGCTCCGTCGCCCAGGCCTTGCGCGCAGCAGCAAGCATCTCTGTCGAGTCCGGCGCCTGTGCGCCGGCTTCCGCCAGGGCTTCCACCTCGGCGCAGCACCACGCATCGAGCATCGGCTGCAACGCTGTCGCCACACGCAGACGCGCTTCGTTTTCCGCCAGACGCTGGTACGCGCGCCGAACCTGCTTCGCGTTTCCCTTGCTCGCCGCCCGCTGTGCCTCCTTCACGCTCTTTGCCACCGCAGTGGCCGCCTCCCCCACTTCCCGCGTCCGCTTCGCCTGTTCCGCGTACCAGGCGTCCAGCCGCTCCCGCGTCAACGGTGCGCACCGCTCCGCCGCTCTCGCCAGCATCGACTCCGGCGTAATATCGCGGTCCTGGAGCCACCCCAGCACATCCTGGAGGCGAATGTCCCGGAATCCGGGGATACGCGACCCGCCCTCCGTCGCATTGATCAGCTCCAATCCGGGGCGCGCCACCGCCAGCTCCCGGGCCTTGAAGTCCAACCAATCCCTCGCCAGATTCCACATCGCCGACGTCACCACCGGTTCACCACCGCCCCAGCCCTCCACCTCCATCAGGCGTTCCTCGGTCGGTGTCGCGCCCGTCTGCGGCAATATCTTCTTCGCCTCGTCGCACCACTCGTAGCGGATTCGCTTGCCGTCGCGGTCGATCCTTACGCGGGATCCGTTCATCACCGTGCCGTCCGCGTGTAGCCGCCCGCCGGAGTACGCCAGGTCCTGCCCCACGAACACGATGGGAGAGCAGCCCAGCAGCTCCGCCAGGGAGAACGCCGCGGTCGTGACGCTCCCCGCCACGCCCAAGCCTGGCACGCCCAACAAGTCGGTGAGGCCCGCAAGCGCAGCAGTCGCCTCGAACATCGACATCACCGGACCACCTCGCCAGCGCCACGTCGCAGGGTTCGCACTCAAGCTCAGCACGCGAATCGCCCGCTCGAGCCAGGCAATCTCCTTCATCTGATAGGATACGTCCGCGGCCTCGAGCGAGGCCACGACCTGGAACTCCGTTCCATGTCGCGCAAGAAGCCCCGCCGACGAGTTCACGGCGAACACGATCCCCTTGCGCGCAGCCTCCGGCATCAGGTGTACGTTGCGACTCAACGACGGCCCCGCGCCCACGATGAACGCGGGCACGCCGACGTACTGACCGCGCAGCGACAGGAACGGCCGCGTGCCGACAGCCCAGGGCAGATTCTCCAACACGTTCTCCACCCAGGAGCGGGCGCGCACGCGCAGCGTGCTCTCGTTGACACTCGCGGTCGACAGCGCCGTCCGCAGCAGCTCCTCGGTTTCCGCCAACTCCGCAGGATACGCCTCGGCGTAGCCGGGCGAGCGGACCAGCGTGGCCGTCGATCCGCCACCGGAAACCTGCCGCCAATCCTCCCTCAGGTCGTCGAGGTCACAATACACGGGAATGCCCTGTAGGTCCGTCGGGCCGAACTCCAGCACCCGCCGCAGTAGCCGCGGATCCGGCTCGAAGACGATCACCCGGGCGCTTCGGCTCCGTACCAGCTCGCGCACCGCATTGCCCATGCCCAGCCCGAACACCAGCGCTACCGCAGCCTTCCCCTTTCCAATGCTCTCCCGCGTCCGCCGCTGCGAGTCGTCATCCGCAGGCGCGCCCAGAACCCGGCCGCCGATGCTCAGGGCCAGGCTCCCGTCCGCAAGGAGAATCGGATCCCCCGCCGGCAGCGACGCCTGCACCTTCTCCCGACTTCGCGCGCCAAGGAGCATCATGCGCAGGTTCGCGTGAAAAACATCCTGCACGAGCGCCTCGGCTGCCTGCTGCCACTCGGTCGGTGTGCTCATGGCGCCTCCGGCTCGATGGATTCCCCCGCCGCGGCGTGGGTCGCGTCCTCGAACAATCGTTCGAGCGCGGACTCGTCCACGGTGGATGCCGCCGCCCGCTGGTTCGCCGCCACGATGGCGTCGTGCACCTCACCGCGGACGATCACCTTGCCTTCTCCCCCGGTCACCCCGATTCGTACGCTCCGGCGCCGGATCTCCGTCACCACCACCTCGATGTCGCCATCGATGACGATGCGCTCTCCGACCCGGCGTGAAATCATCAACATGGGAATCGAGCTCCTCCCTCGGCCCGTCGCAATGCGTCAGAGCCACGCCTTTCCGATGGTGCCGAGCAACGTCTTGGACGCGGCGATCGCCTGCTCGAGGCTGCTCTGGGCGTCGACCAGACGACTGTACGCGGCGGCCGGATCGGCATCGGCGACATCGTGGCGCTGCCTGCTCAACGCCAGCTCCACCTCTCCGAGCGCCGTGTCCGCGATGCTCAGGCGGTTCATCTTCACCCCTGCATCGATCCTGGCGGCAAGAATCTGACGCTGGCACGCGTCCAGCGCGTTGACGGTCGCCGCCACGTCGCCCTGGGAATCGGCGCTCAGCGCCGTCTGCAATGCCTCGAGATCGGCAAACACGTCGCGACCGCCCGCGGCCGTGAATGCTCGCGCCCCGCTCACGCTCACCACCATCGTGTCACGCGGCCCGATCTGCACGACCCGATCGTCGTCGTTGCCCACGAACGTCCCCGCCTGATCGAACGGCGGAGATTGCGTGGCAGTCCCCCCGAAGAGATATCCATCGCTCCCCTTCTGGTTCGCCAGGGCCAGGAGCTGGTCGCGGATCTGCTTGACCTCCTGCGCCAGCGCCCGCCGTCCTGCCGCATCCATCGACCCGTTGGCGCCCTGCAAGGCAATCTCCCGGGCACGGCTCATCAGATCGCCGGCGGTGGCGAGCGTGGATTCCGCCATCTCGACGTTGCCCTGGACGATCCGGATGGCGCTACGATAGCCGCCGTTGGCGTCGAGCCGTTGCTGGATCCGGGTGAACGCAGCCGATGATACGGGATCCGCGGAGGGTCTGTCGATCCGGCTGCCTGAGCTGGCCTCCCGGTGCGCTTGAACGAGACGCCGCTGAGCGCGCTGAATCTGCGCGGCAATCTGGGAGACGGTCTGGTTATCCGAAACGCGCATGGGGACCCCACGGGGTTACGGCAGTCCCACGTTGCAATTCGGGTGCCCCGTGCACGGCAATCAGACCTTGCTGATCAGGTCCGCGAGGAGCTGATCCACCGTCTGAAGGATCTTCCCCGCCGCCTCGTACGCACGCTGAAACTTGCTCAGCGATACCATCTCGTCGTCGAGCGAAACCCCGCTCACCGACTCGCGCATCGAGCTGATCTGATCCTGCATCGCACCACGCACCTCCGCGTCGCGATCGGCCGCGGCCTTCGTGCTCGCGACCTCCCCCGCGAGGTCCGAGTAGGCCTCCGCAGGCGTCCTGGTTCCACCCGTGCAAATCGCCGCGTTCGCAAGCTGCGCCAACGCCACGGCATTGTCCGACCCACCGGGGATCGACGCCAGGTTCGACGCGGCCGCCACACGCTCCGGGTGCCCGTTCATCACCGCGCTCAACACCAACCCGGCCGCCGATCCGGGCGGCGCCGTCACGGTGAACAGCGCGCGGCCCGTCTGCCCATCCAGCCCAAACCCTGCCTCGAACTGTTGATTGACCGCCGTCGCCAGGTCGTAGGCAAGCCGATCGAGCTTCTCGAGCGCCGCCGCCGCATCCACGTCGCGAGCCTGCTTGAGCCCCGCCAGCGTTCCTCCCTCCAGCTTGTTCGTGATGTCCACTTCCGCGCCGCCGGACCGCTGCACCGTCACCGCCATTGCCCCGCTCGACGTCGTCGACACGCTTACCCTCGCAGCGTTGCTGCCTTCCACCAGGGCCACGCCGCCGGACAGAATGACCATTGCGCCTGACTTGTCATAAAACGAGGCAACGTCGATTCGTTGAGACAGCTCGCGGGCCAGGCTCTCCTGCTGGTCCCGAAGATCCAAGGCGGGCTCCCCGGTCACCTCGACAGCCGCTATCTCCTTGTTCAGCGACGCAATCTTGGCAGCCAGATCGGTGACTTCCCCCGCCACGGTCCGCGCTTTTCCGAGCATGTCCTGCTGCGCGCTCAGGATGCCGTCCGCGGTCTGACGCACCCGTCCCGCCAGCTCGTCGGCGCGGGCCAGAACCTGACCCCGCACGGTCATGTCCGCTGGTGAGGCCGACAACGCCGTGAACGACGAGAACAGGGCCTGAAGCGACGATCCCAGCCCGGTGCCGCCGGCGTCCAGGAAGAGCGATTCGATGCGGTCCAGCGCGGCGTTCCGCTCGCTGGATGACGACGCAAAGCCGACCGCCTCGTTCAGCCGGCGATCGACGAGCCGGTCCACGACCCGCCTCGTTCCCGCGATGTGCACCGACCCCTGGACCGGCGGGCGCGTGCCCCAGGTTTCCAGCAGCGCCTGACGACGCGCGTAGCCGGGTGTGTTGGCGTTCGATACGTTCTGACTGGTAACGCCAAGGCCGTAGGCCTGAGCCATCAGGGCGTCGCGAGCAATCCCAAGCAACCCGTTGAGACCTGCCATGGATCACCCCCGCACGTCGATGCGCACGCCCTGGACGCCGGCCGGCGCTACCGAGCTGCCGGGATTCCCATAGGGCTCCGAAGGTGCCCCGGTCGCCGCCCGGATGACATCGCGCAGACAGTTTCTCGCGTGCGCCAGTAGCAGGTGATTGACCCTCAGCTCTTGCTGGACGCGCAGAATCCGATCGGTGTCATCCTGATCGAGAGGGCCGGCTGCGGCCAGCTCGATCATCCGGCCGGCAAGATCGAGCTTTCGGGTCGTGGCCTGCTCCACGCGGCCGGAATCCAGCGCTCGAAGCGCTGTCCGCTCTTCGTGCAGCACGTGCAGCAGCTCGTCAATGACCTTTGCGAGATCGCGTTGGGGAGCAGGGGCTGGAGGGGTCATGGCTTCCCTCTCCCTCGCAAGGCGCGTGCCTACCGGTCACGCGAGGTGGTCCAGCATGCGCTGCGCGATGAGCCGCGTGTCGACCTGAAAGGTGCCCTTCTCGATCGCGTCCTTGAGCGCCGCGACCTTTTCTGCGGACTCCGCGGGCGTCTGCCCGGCCATCGCGAGCTGGCGCGCTTCGTCGGAGATGGATACCGTCGCGGCTTCCGACGATCCCGTGCTCTGCACCTTGGCCGAGGACGACGGCTCCGCCGGCCTGGTCTGCGAGGTGCGGGCGACGGCGTGCTGGGAGAATGCCTCCAATGCGTGGTTATTGATTCTCATCGGATCCTCCCGGGCTGTTGCGCAGGGCTCGACCCACGCGCACACCGCGTCGACAGTCTGTCGGTCTCCCGGTCGTCATGATTCCTCTTCTGGTACAGCATGGCTGGCCACCTGATCACAAAGCAAGATCGACGCCGTCCAACGGATCGACGCCATCGCCGGCGACCTCGGACGAGATCCCGGAGCCGAGACGGGCAAGGGATGGAACCTGCCCGGTTTGGTCAAGTCGTGATGAAACCTGGACCGTACCGGTCGATGGTACGCTCCGACGAGGATGAACGGCCGGCGCCGCAGGATCTTGAGGAGCTTTTTTCGCCCCGGCATCGGTCTCGGGGCGACGCTGGCCGGAGCCGTCCAACGCCTGCGCGATGCGGTCGGTCAGGCCCAGACCACCCGCCCGGAGGATCGCGTCGGCCAATGCCTCGGTAACCAACGAGGCGTAGAGCTGTCCCCCGGCCCCATGGCCGCCGCCGATGCCCGCGGTTTTCTGCATCTCTCCGAGCATCTGCCGCAGCAGAATGCCCTCGAACTGGCGCGCCGCGTCCCGGAGCTTGGCTGGCCCGGCCGCGGAAGGCGGCGCACGCAGGTGGGACCGCATCTGCGCTGCAACCGGCTTCATTGGACCTCCACCCTCGCCCGAAGCGCGCCTGCCGTGCGCATCGCTTGCAGAATGCTCGCCAGATCTCGCGGGTTCACCCCGAGCGCCGACAACGCCTCGGCCACGTCCGCCAGCGACGCCGCTCCCCGCAGATAGGTCACCGTCGGTCCCTCCGCGTCGGGTTTGGCCTGCACGTCGGATTGCGCAACCTTCGCCGTCTCGCCCTGGGCAAGAGGGTTGGGCTGAACCACCTCGGCCTGCTCGCGAATGACGATGGTCAGCCCGCCGTGCGCGATCGCCACCGGCGAGATGCGCACGTCACCGCCGGCGATGATCGTGCCCGTGCGCTCGTTGATGACGACCCGGGCGGGCTGGGCGGGGCTGACGTCGATGTCCTGCAGCGCGGCAATCAGGTCCACGGGTCGGCCTCGAAACCGGGCGGGCGCCGTGACCGCAACCGCTCCACCGTCGATCGGCGACGCCGCTCCGTCCCCGAGCGTGGCGTTGATGGCCTGGGAGATCCGCATGGCCGTGGTGAAGTCGGGCTCCCGCAGCGACAGCGTCACGACACCGCGGTCGGCCATCCGCATGGGCACCGTGCGCTCGACGAGCGCGCCCGCCGGGATCCGCGCCGTGGTCGTGATGTTGCGCTGGACACTGCTCCCGCTCGCGCCTTTCGCTCCGTATCCACCCACCACGACCGGTCCCTGCGCCACGGCGTACACGTGCTGGTCCGCACCATAGAGCCTCGTCTCCAGCAGCACGCCCCCCTCGAGCGACTTCGCATTTCCGATCGACGAGATGGTCACATCGATGCGTCCGCCGGACCGCGCAAACGGTGGCAGCGTCGCCGTCACCACCACCGCAGCCACATTGCGAAGCCGAAACTGCGCAGCGTCGATGTGCACGCCCATCCGCTTCATGAACGCCAGCAAGGACTGCGTCGCGAACGGCGCGGACACGTCGTCCCCCGTGCCGTTCAAGCCCGAGACGACCCCGTAGCCGATGAGCTGGTTGTCGCGCACGCCGACCACGTCGCACAGATCCCCAACGCGGTCCGCTCGGGCGTCCTGCCCACCGGCGATCGACGCTACGCCCAGCAAGCCGGCGAGGATCCACTTTCCGCAGCGCGAGCTCATGACAGCAAGCCTCCTCAGAACGGGTTGACGGTGTCGAGAAACTCGGCGAACCACCCGCGGTGCGTCTGCTGCGCCACGTTGCCACGTCCGGTGAACTCCACCTGGGCGTCGGCGATGCGCGAGGAAAGCACGGAGTTGTCGCGACCGATGTCGCTCGACCGTACGATGCCGGAGATGTACAGGTGATTCTCTTCGTTGTTGATCATCACGACCTTGGTGCCTTCCACCAGCAGATCGCCGTTGGGCATCATCTCTCTCACGCGGACCGCGATGCTGCCCTTGAGCTCGCCCTTGCGCGTCGTCTTGCCGTCGCCCGCAAACCCCGCCTTCGACATCATCGAGATGAGCTGCGCCGGATCGATGTCCGGATGGCTCTTCTTGAGCGCGGGCACCAGCCCGAGCAGCGCCGTCACGTTCGCATCCATGCTCCCCTCCCTGTTGAGCGTGGTGCTCGCATCCCCGGACGCATTCGTGCTCTCGTCGATCGAGATGAAAAGGATGTCGCCCACCGCCACCGCGCGCGCATCCTGAAGCACCCCGGGCGTCGACTCGCTGAACAGCGATCCGTCCGACGGCCGGGCGTCGGGTGACCGCTGGGCATAGTCGTGGTCCGTGAACTTGCGGTGCCTGGGCGTGAACGGCGCCACGTGCGGCGGGCCGCACGCCGTCACCAACCAGGCCGTCGCCACCCCGATCACCAGCGCGCGCTTCATGGGTCGACCACCTTGCCCTCTTGCGCCGACGTCACCACCACGCGAACCGTCTTGCCTGTCGGCCGGATGACCGCCCGGACCGTGTCTCCCACGTTCGCATCCGACAGCACGACCCCCGGCGCCGTGATGACGATCGCCCCGCGCGTCAAGAGCAGCCGCAGCGCCGTTCCCTTGGGAACGTCCGGCCGTGCTGCCTGCTCCCCGATCTCCACCGTGACGGAGAGCGGAACCCTGGCCGCGACGTGTCCCTGCTCCGAAAGCTCCACGGTCACCGTGACCCGTGCGCGGCCTGCACGGCGGGGAAGCTGAGGCACCAGCGCAGCGGTGACCGCCGCGCCCTCGGGCACCAGCACTGGGTGCGGCGCGGGATCCACCGAAATCAGGGTGACACCGGCAGGCAAGGCGCCGCGAAGGACGGACGACGCCATGGTGGCCAGCTCCGTGGGGGCAACTTCTTTTCCGCTTCCGACGAGCCGCACCGACTCGGGGATCGAGAGAGCCGATGGGTCGCGGCCGAGGCGACGAAGGCGGGATTGGACCTCGGAGCGAGTGACCAGACGGGACGCGCCGGGCGCGGGAGCGGGACCGAAGTCGAGCCCGGCCCAATCCGCGGGCGCATCCGTCACGACATCTGACAGCAGAATGCGCGGACCGTGCACGGTGCGAACCTGCTCCGCATGCACCTGCTCGGAGGCCACGAACATGACAGCAGCGAGCCACCAGGCATTCCGCACGTCGCCCTACCCCCTCACGCGCGACGCCGCGCGAAGCATCTCGTCCGCCGCCGCGATGACCTTCGAGTTCACCTCGTAGGCGCGTTGCGCGGCAATCAGGTCGACCATCTCCTCGGCGACTTCCACGTTCGAATGCTCGATCGCACCTTGCAACAACGATCCCCGCCCGTCCGCCGCCGGCGCGCCAAGCTGAGGATCCCCGCTCGCCGCGGTGGCTACCAGCAGGTTGTGCCCCACGGTCTGCAGCCCCGCGGGGTTCACGAAGATGGCAACCTGGATCTGCCCCAGCGTGGTAGGCGTAGTCTGCCCCGCCATGGTTGCGCTCACCGTCCCGTCAGCGCCGATCGTCACCCCCGTCGCGTCCGCGGGAATCGATATCGGAGGGTCCAGCGGCATTCCCTCGGCGTTCACGATCCGCCCCTGTGCGTCAGCCCGAAACGTGCCCGCGCGCGTATACGCAGGTGTGCCGTCCGGCTGCTGCACCACGAAAAACCCATTACCCTCAATGGCAATGTCGAGCGGATTGTTCGTCGTCTGGAGAGGCCCTTGCCCGAAGCTCCGTGTCGTCGATACGATCCGCACACCGCTGCCGAGTTGATAGCCTGTCGGCGACGCCGTCGTGGCGGAGTTCTGCGTCCCCGGCGAGCGGATGTTCTGGTAGATCAGATCCTGGAAGTCGGCTCGCACACGCTTGTAGCCCGCCGTGCTCGAGTTCGCGAGGTTGTTGGAGATCGCGTCAAGCAGGGCTTCCTGCGCCATCATTCCCGTAGCTGCGATGTGGAGAGATCGAAACATGGTGTCGCCGTCAAGACTTGCACGGCGAGTGCCAGCCCTACGAGCCGTCCGGCGCAGCATCGTCCTGCGCATCGAAACCGGGCGCCGCCTCGACGTCCGCGTCCATGTCCGCCGCAGCGTCGCTGTCGCCAGCACCGGCTTCCGAGGAATCGATTTCCGACGCTTCGCCGGTTGCAGCCTCCGCCTGCGGGGCTCCATCACCGCCGTCGCCGGCTTCCACGGCGGCCGCGTCGGCCGTCGAGGACGCATCCACATCGGCGGGCGGAGCGTGGGATTGCGTCACGCACGTGCCGTCGGAGCAGACCCTGCCGGAGCCGCAGTCCGAGTGGCGCAGGCAAGTTCCCACCTCCGCGGCGGTGCAGCCCGCAGCCGCGAGCGCGGAGGCGACGGCCAGCGCGAGAAGCCAGGCACCCGTTGCATCAGAGTTCCACATGCATCCCCATCGTGAGCGTGCCCCAGAACAGGACCTTGTCGCCGGGCAGATCGGTACCGAGGGGCAACGCGGCAAAGGCCGGCTCGACAAACCACGAGGAGCCGTCGGAGTCCGCGGGAATGAGCAGTTGGATACCAAACGACCCGCCGACGAGCGTGTGCGGCGCGAGCACGCCGATGCCACCGACAAACCCTGAAACCCTGGTGCCGAAACGGCGGGACAGACGCAGCTCTGCGCCCACGCCCACGTGCGGCTCGACCTCGGCAAATCCAAGGAAGCCGTAGCCGAGCTCGGGCGTCTCGTCGACGCGAGCGTCCAGACCAACCTGGATGCGTGTCCGGGCACGCCGGAAGATGGTTTCACCCGTGCCGGGGTCCCCTCCCTCCAGCCCGCTGCCGGCGCCGAGTTGACCACCGAGCTGCCACTGCTGCGCCGCCGCGGGCCACGCGGCGACGGTCACCGCTAGCACCGTCGCCGCCATGACGCTCCGCCGTGTCATGGCGTTGGCTCCCCGGCGTCGTCGCCGTTGTCCATGCTCGCCACCAGGATGATGTCCACCCGGCGGTTCATGGCGCGTCCTTCGGGCGTGTCGTTGTCGGCGATGGGATGGTATTCGCCATAGCCCGCGGCGGAGAGCGCCTTGGGCTCGAGCTTGCCGGACTCGACGAAATAGCGCACGACGGCGACCGCGCGGTCGGTCGAAAGCTCCCAATTGGAGGGGTAGCGCGGTGTGCTGATGGGCTTGGCGTCCGTGTGCCCCTCGACCCGGACACGCACAGGGCGCGACGCGAGGACGTCCGCGATGCTGGAAAGCGCCTTGCGCCCGTCGTCGTGGAGCCTGGCGTCGCCCACGTCGAACATCAGCCGTTCCGGCAGGCGCAGCACAACTTCTCCGCGGAGCCGGATCACGGTCAGGCCCTTGAGCTCGGGGATCTGCACGGACTCCTTCTCGAACGCCTCGCGCAGCTTCTGGAGCGTTTCGGACACGGCGGCGCTCTCGAGCGCCCGGCTCGCGGCGCGTGCATTGCCGATGGCTGCGCTCTTCTGCTTCGTGTCCGCCTTTCCGCCAGTCAGCAGGCCTTGACCCCCAGCCTGCATGCCGGACCAATCCAGGGCTTCAGTGAAGGACTGGGTGAATCGGCCCACCCGCTTGGAGTCGACCTGGGAGACGGAGAACATGACGACGAAGAAGGCGAAGAGCAGCGTGATGAAGTCCGCATAGCTCACGAGCCATCGCTCGTTGTTGACGTGTTCGGCATGCTTTTTCTTGCGCGCCACGAGCCGACCTCCGCCTACGCCGCAGCCTGCGCCTGCTCCGCAGCCACCGCCGCACCCTTGGCGGCGCCCTCCTTGCCGTGCGTGAACGACATCAAGCGCTCGCGGATCAGCTTCGGGTTCATGCCCTGCTGGATCGCGAGCGCGCCTTCGAGGATCAGCTCCTTGCTGGCGATGAGGGTGCGCGTGCGCAGCTTGAGCTTGCCCGAAACTGGCAAGGCGACCAGATTGGCGAAGGCAACGCCGTAGATCGTGGCGACGAAGGCCGAGGCGATGCCGTGGCCGACCGCGGCGATGTCCGACAGGTTCTGCATGACCTGGATGAGCCCGAGCACGGCACCGATGATGCCGATCGTCGGCGAAAAGCCGCCCGCCGCCTCATAGACCTTCGCCAGATCCTCGCCCGCCTCCTCCATGTGCGCGATCGACGGCTCGAGGGACTCGCGCATGGCTGTGGAGTCCGCGCCGTCGACCGCCATCATCAACGCACGGCTCAGAAACGGGTCGGACGCCTTGGGCGCCAGGCTTTCGAGCGCGAGGATGCCGTCCTTGCGCGCAATGGTGGCATACCGAACAATCTCCTCAACGAGCTCGTGGCTGTTGTCCTCGGGCTCCTTGAGCACGCTGTTGAGGCTCTTGATCGCGGAGACGAAGGTGGACATGGGGAACTGCACCATGGTCGCGCCGATGGTGCCGCCGAGCACGATCAGCCCGGCGATCGGATTGATGATCTGCCCGATGTTGCCGCCCTCGAGCATGTTGCCCACGAACACGCCGCCGAACCCGAGAACCAGCCCTGCAATCGTCGCCTTGTCCATATGCGCTACTTCCTATTGATGATATGCGGTGACACGGGGCGTATGGACGACGGTGCCGGCCTCGCGCTCGGACGCTCCGAGTTCCGGTTCGTGCGGCGGACGCTCGCGAGCAGCGCTTCGGCGCTCGGCGGGAACTGCGGGCTGACCGTCATGGGCCCCACCAGACGGCGAAAAGCCACGATCCTTTCGACGATCTCGTCGAGGCTCTCCCGTACGATGATCTTCTCTCCCCCGAACAAGGACACCGTCGTATCCGGCGTGAGGTCTATCCATGTGATGAGGTCCGGATTGATGGCGACCGTGGCGCCGTTGAGGCGCGTCAGAGAAATCATATTGACCTCGCGATGAGGGGTTGTGCGAACGGGCCACGGACCTGGGTGCAAGGACCGGACCGTCAGGCCGCGTTCGCCGTCAGCCGCTTCCGCTTGAGCATCTCCACCAGCGTCGTGCGATTGAGCCCGAGCAGACGTGCCGCGCGGTTCTTGTTCCAGCCGGTCCGGTCGAGCGCCTGCCGAATGAGCTCGTTCTCGTACGCCTCCACCGCACGGCGAAGATCCATCCCACCGTCGGGAAGCACCGACCCCTCGGGCCGGATGGACTTCAATCCGCGAATCGCCCCCGGCAGATCCTGCGGCTCGATCCGGTTGCCCGGCGCCAGAATCACCGCGCGCTCGATGGTGTTCTCGAGCTCCCTCACGTTGCCAGGCCATGCGTAGGACATCAGCATCTCGAGCGCACGCGGCGCCACCTCGACGCCAACCCTGCCCGTACGGTCGCTTTGCGTCGAGAGGAAGTGCTCGACAAGATCCGGAATGTCCTCGCGCCTCTCGCGCAACGCGGGCACGCGCAGATGAATGACGTTCAGCCGATAGAACAGATCCTTGCGGAATAGCCCGCTGGCGACCGCTTGCTCCAGGTCGATGTTCGTCGCCGCGATGATGCGAACGTCGGCGTGCAGCGTGCGCGTGTCGCCCACCGGCGAGTACTCGTGCTGCTGGAGAAGCCGCAGCAGCTTGACCTGCAGCGACAACGGGAGCTCCCCGACCTCGTCGAGAAAGAGCGTTCCCCCTTGCGCCATGGCAACACGGCCAGCCTTGGCGGCGTGGGCCCCGGTGAACGCGCCGCGAGCATGGCCGAACAGCTCGCTCTCCAACAACGCCTCCGGGATCGCCCCGCAGTTGACGACCACCATCGGACGATCGGCCCGCCGGCTCGAGCGATGCACCGCGTTGGCTACCAGTTCCTTGCCGGTGCCGCTCTCCCCGGTGATCAGCACGGTGCACGTGCTTTCCGATATCCGGTCGACCATCCGAAAGAGCTGCACCAGCGCATTCGAGCGGCCCACCACACCCGTCATGCTTCGCGGTCGGGGCGCAGGCGCGTCCGCCCCGACAGGGGCGAGATCCTCCACAGAAGGTTCGCTGCCGCAATCGACCCGGCAAACCGCGGACACACGCTCCTCTTCGAACGCAGGATGCATCGAGAACCTCCACCGGAATGGGCGCGACGACTCGTGTTCGAACGCGCACGCCGCGAGATAGCAAGACACAGTCCATGCGTTGGAAAGTTGGCGGGGGCCATCAAAACCTTGGCGCCGTGACCATCGGGAAGGCGAGGACATAGCCCTGGGGCAAAATCGCCCCAGGCGACTCGCTGTCCCCGGCGTTCGCGAGGACGGGGAACAACGTTCGAACGCCCGATCCCGGCGGGGGGGTTGAGAATACCCCAGGCGCCGGGTGGCGCTGGGTGCGGACAACCCCGGATCGGGCAAGACCGGTTTTCGAAGCAGAACGGTCGGTCGTTCAGAACCTTGAGGGCCCGGCCCACCCTTTCTCGATCGAAGAGCCCCGCGCCGGCTTCGGCGGTATGGGGCCGCGCCTGGCCGTCCTCGGGCGCTCGCTTTCAACGCGACGGCGGCCGGATCGCGTGCCGTCCGTCGGTCCGGGTCGGCATCGTGGCCCGGCGGAGCTTGCACCTCGGACCCCTCGCCTCGCCCCGGCACGGGGAGTGCTTCGCGAAGCGGTCGTGACCTCCCTGTATGCCGCCATCCAACCGCTGCACGCCGCGCTCGACTATCACCTCGACCGGCAGAACCTGCTCGTCACCAACCTCGCCCACGCCGACACGCCCGGCTATGTGCCACGCGACCTGCGTCGTCCCACCTCGTTCGCCGCCGCCATGGAGCTCGCGCTGTCGCGTCCCTCCTCAGGCACGGCGCTCACGGCCGACGGCCGCGTCGCCTCCGAGGACGTCTACCTGGACCGCACGGCGGGCGCGGGCGAGGACGGGAATTTCGTATCGCTGGACAGGGAAGCGGCGAAGCTGGCGCAGAACCAGAGCCGGTACGACGTCGTGTCCACGATGGTGGGAGCGCAGCTCAGGCTCCTGTCGTGGGCGGCGAACGACGGCACCGGGACGTGAGGTGGAAGATGGCTCTCAGCTTGTACAGCGCATTGGACGTGGCAGCTTCGGGGCTGAACGCGCAGCGCACGCGCATGAACACGATCGCCTCGAACCTGGCGAACGCGCGCACCACCCGCGGGGCCGACGGCGGCCCCTATCGAAGAATCGACCCGGTCTTCGAAGCCGTGCCCATCTCGCGCACGAGCGAGCTGGAGCGGAACGTCGCCCAGGTGCGAGTCAAGGAGATTCGCCAGGATGACCGGCCTGGACAGATGGTCTACGATCCAGGACATCCTGACGCGAATGCCCAGGGCTATGTCGAATACCCGAATGTCAATGTGGTCGAGGAGATGGCGAACATGATGAGCGCGTCCCGGTCCTACGAAGCCGGCGTTGCGGCCATCGAGTCGATCAAGGCCATGGCACGCGCCGCCACGGGGATTGGGCGATGACTCCGGTCGAGGTCCCCGCCCTGCGAACCGAGCTGCTCGGACAGCCGCCGAATCTCCGCGACGGCGGCGTTGCTCCGGACCAGGCGCGGCCGGACGTTCCGTCGTTCGTGGACGCGCTCGGCGAGATGGTGGCGCGCGCGGATGCGAGGGCGAAGCACGCGGATCAGTTGGCGGTCGCCTTTGCCGAAGGGCGCAGCGACGACGTGCATGGGACGATGATCGCGGTCAAGCAGGTGGAGATCGACCTGCGCCTGCTGTCGAATGTGCGGCGCAAGGTGCTGGACGCCTTCAACGAGCTCTGGCGCATGAACGTGTGACATGAAGCAACAAGCCTTGGCGATCCTGGAGAAAGCACGTGCCGCCTGGGCGGGCATGTCCAAGGCGCGCAAGATCACGGTCGCCATCGTGGCGGCATCGCTGGTGACAGCGGTCGCGACGTTGTGGGCCGTATCGTCCCAGCAGACGTACGATTACCTGTTTACGGACCTATCGACGGAAGACGCCGCGGCGGTGGTGGGCAAGCTGGGCGAGTTGAAGATTCCCTACAAGGTGGAAGCCGGCGGCAGCGCGATCCTGGTTCCGGCTGAAAAGGTCCACGAAGTGCGCCTTCAGGTCGCCGGCGCCGGGCTGCCCCGCGGCGCAGGGGTCGGCTTCGAGCTGTTCGACAAGACCAAGTTCGGCACGACCGAGTTCGAGCAGCAGGTGAACCTTCGCCGCGCCCTCGAGGGCGAGCTGGCGCGCACCATCTCCACCATCTCGTCCGTCAAGAGCGCTAGGGTACATCTGGCCCTGCCCGAGCGCAGCGTGTTCTTGCGCAATCGCGACCCCGCCTCCGCGTCGGTCATCCTCCAACTGCATCCCGAACGAACGTTCGGCAAGAGAGAAACCCAGGCCGTGCTTCACCTGGTGTCGTCGGCCGTCCCGGGCTTGACCCAGGACCGCATCTCCCTCGTCACCACAGACGGGACCACGCTGCACGGACCGACCGATGGCCAGTCCGGGTCGATGATGGGAGAAACGCTGGTCGATCGCGAGGTCGAAGCGGCGGGGCTCATCGAGTCACGGGTTCGCGCGTTGCTCGAGCGGGCCGTCGGGAGCGGTCATGCGGATGTGCGGGTGAGGGTGGAGCTCGACTCCTCCACGAGCGAGCACACCGAAGAGCGGTATCCGAAGGGCACGATTCGCAGCCAGCAGGAGATGAAAGAAGGCGGGAGTCTGGACGATCGTCCCGCTTCTTCCGGGATCCCGGGCGTGCGGAGCAACCTGCCGGAGGTCGCCTCGGCTGCGCCAGCCGGCTCCCAATCGCCGGACGACCAGCCTGCGCCCCTTGCGGAAACCGAAGCAGTCGGGGGATCGGGCGTGATCAAGCACAGCCGGACCACGAACTGGGAAGTCGACCGGGTGACCGAGAAGCGGATGACCCCGGCAGGCAATATCAAGCGCTTGACCGTGGCCGTGATGGTCGACGGGGTGCGCAAACCGCTTGCCGGAGGCGGGCAGGAGTATGTCGATCGCAGTCCGGAAGAGATCACACGGCTGGCAGCGCTGGTGAAAGGGGCCGTGGGATACGACGAGGCCCGGGGCGATGCCGTGGAGGTGGCGTCGGTGCGGTTCTACGATCCCGCCGACCTGGCGACGGCGGAGGCACCGCCCGCGTCGGTGGCATCGAAGTGGCTCCGGTGGCCGTACCTGGCCGGGGCGGCGGGTGTCGGCGCGTTGGCGCTGGCGGCAGGCGCTTGGCGCTGGAGTCGCCGTCGCAAGGCTGACAAGGCTCTCGCACCCGCTGGGGCGGAACCGCTCGCCCTGGGGACCGAGGAGCCGGCGCCGGAGCTGGCAGGGGCGGAAGCGCCTGCGTTGCCCGCCAGGTCGGAAGAAGAAACAGCCCGCGTGCGCGAGCAGGCCGTCGACCTGGCGTTGCGCGACCCCGCCACGGCGGCCGTGATTCTGCGGGAGTGGTTGAACGCCGCGCCCGCGATCCCGCCGCCTGCGGCGACGGCCCCGGAATTGCCTCCAAGCTGATCCACCATGGAGCTCACCGGTCCCGAAAAAGCCGTGCTCATGCTGCTGTCGCTCGACGAAGCGGTGGCCGGTCCGATTGTCGCCGAGTTCGACGCCAGCGAGCTTCGCAAGCTTCGCGAGGTAGCGGCCTTGATGCGTTCCGTTCCCGCCGCCGCGCTGCACGACGTCTACGCCGAGTTCGTGGAACGCGGAAAGAACATGATCGCGGTCCCGCACGGAGGTATCTCGTACCTGCGCCGCCTGGCGGCCAGCGCTCTTGGCGAGTCCAGATCCGAGGAAATCCTCGACGCTCCGGCCGGCGGCCTGGAGCGCATCGCCAAGGCGTCGTCGGACACCGTTGCCGCGGTCCTCGCCAACGAGCACCCGCAGGTCGCGGCCGCGATCCTGTCGCAGCTCGAGCCGCTGCACGCCGTGCGGGTCTTCGAGCTGCTGCCGCCCGAGGCGCAGACGCCCGTGCTGCTGCGCCTGAGCACCCTGACGGAGGTGCCCGCCGGGCTCCTCGAAACGGTCGCCGCGGCGTTCGCCGACGACTTGCCTGCGTCGGATACCGAGGCAGCCATCTCGGTCGACGGCATCGCGAGAGCCGCCGCCCTGGTCCGCCGCCTGGGCAAGGAACGTTCGGGCGAGATGCTCGCACGCATCACCGAGGAGAACGCCGATATCGCGGCAGAGATCCGCCAGGCGATGTTCACCTTCGAGGATCTGATCAAGGTCGATGTGCGCTCGATTCGGGCCATCCTGTCCGAGGTGCCCTCCGACGTGCTGGTGCTCGCCCTCAAGACGGCGAGCGAGGCGCTGAAAGAGCACTTGCTCTCGTGCATGTCGCAGCGTGCGGCGGAGCTAATCCGCGACGACCTGGAAGCGCTTGGCGCCGTGCGGCTTGCCGAAGTCGAGGCCGCGCAACGTCAAATCGTCGAGGCTGCGCTGCGGCTGGAGGCAGGCGGAGCGATCTCGCTCGGCCAGGAGGAGGACAGTGTGGTTTGAGCGCAAGGCCGCACAGGGCAAGGCGCCTGCCGTATTCTCGCGCAAGACGGCGACGCGGGTGCCCAAGCTCCTCCCGCCTCCGTGGCTGCGCGCAGCCGCGCCGCCCGACGACCAGACCGACACGCAGCCCGAACCGTCTCCGGCGCAGACCGCGGATCCCCCGCCCGAGGTCGCGCCGGACCCGGAGCCGCAGCCTCCGCCCACTCCGGCGCCGCGCATCGAGCCCCCGGTCCTCGACGAAGCCCGGGAGGCGGACATGGCGGCACGGCGCGAGCTCGAAGCCCTCCAGCGCGAGACCCTCGCGAGGCTTGCCCAGAGCATCCAGGAGCTGGGCGCCGTGCGTGCCGCGCTCGCGGCAGAGCTCGAGGTTCAGCTCGTCCAGCTCGCAGGAAAAATCGCGAAAAAGGTCGTGCAGCGGGAGCTGGCCACCTCGCCCGAGCTGATGCTCGAGCTTGCGAGGGAGGGAATCGAAGCCCTGGGCGAGAAGGGTAACCTCGTCGTCCGGCTGGGCGCCCTCATCGACGAGGAAACCACGGCGGATTTCCTCTCGCGGATGGGGGAGATGGCGCAAGGGTGCAAGGTGCTCTTCGACCCCGATCTGCCTCCGGGCACCTGCGTGGTGGAGGGCCAGGCCGGGCGTGTGGACGAGTCCATCGACGAGCGTCTGGACAACGTGATGCGAGGGGTTCTGGCCGACCACCCGGGCTGACGTCCCGACGGTCCAAGGATCGTCCTCCCACGCCCGCTCCTGTGCCCGTCTCTTGCATGAATTGGTCGGCACCATGGCTCCGCCCCTCTCTCTCGACAGGTACTTTCGCAAGGTATCTATCGCACCGGCCGACCGGCCAAGCGGCGAGGTCCTCGAGGTCGTGGGACTGCTCGTCGAGATCGGCGGCCTGCAGGCTGGCGTAGGCAGCACGTTGGAGATCCTTGCCGAGGATGGCTCGCTGATCGAAGTGGAGGTTGTCGGGTTCCGCAATGGACGTCTCCGGGCGACCCCGCTGGGGGACATCACGGGCATCCGCCCCGGCGCCCGGGCCTACCGCGCAAGCCGCGGCGCGTACGTCCATGTCGACCGCTCCCTGCTCGGCAGAGTCGTCGACGCCTTCGGCAAGCCGATGGATGGCCTGCCGCTGCGACTGCCGACCGATACGGTCCCCGTGCGATCGCCGCCGCCCAACCCATTCCTACGCAAGCCGATCGAGCACCCGCTGGCGACGGGCGTGCGGGCCATCGACGGTTTTCTGACGCTGGCGAAGGGTCAGAGGATTGGCATCTTCGCCGGCGCTGGTGTGGGCAAGAGCACCCTGCTCGGCATGATCTGCCGTTCTTCCCAGGCCGACGCGAACGTGATCGGGTTGATCGGCGAGCGAGGCCGCGAGGTCAACGAGTTCGTGCGCAACGCGCTCGGGCCGGAAGGGCTCGCGCGCTCCGTCGTGGTCGCCGCCACCAGCGACCAGCCCCACGTGGTCCGCGCGCGCGGCGCCGAAACCGCGACCGCGATTGCCGAGTACCTACGCGACCAGGGCTTGAGCGTGCTGCTCGTCATGGACTCGCTCACCCGCTATGCCATGGCGCTCCGCGAAACCGCGCTGGCTTCCGGTGAGCCACCTGCCACCAAGGGCTACCCGCCGTCCGTCTTCGCCGCCCTGCCTCGCCTGCTCGAGCGGCCAGGGACCTGCGCAGGCGCCGGCGTCATCACCGCCATCTACACCGTTCTGGTCGAGGGCGACGACCTGTCGGACCCGATCGCCGACGCCAGCCGGAGCATTCTCGACGGCCACGTCGTCTTGTCCCGGGATCTCGCGCAGCGCGGACACTATCCAGCCATCGACGTACTCCAGAGCATCTCGCGTCTCGCCGACATGGTCAATCCACCGGAGCACACCCGCGCGGCGAATGACCTGCGCGCGATTCTAGCCACGTACCGCGACGCCAAGGATCTCATCCAGGTCGGTGCCTACGTGCCCGGCTCGGACCCCCGTATCGACCTTGCGCGCAAGTACGCACCCATCATCGACGACTTGCTCAAACAGGGGATCGACGAATGCGCCCGGCACGAGGATACCCGCCGGCGCATCGCCGCACTCGCTGCCCAGATCGCCGGAGGACGCGCATGAGCTCCACGCCAGAACGAAAGCTTCACAAGATCGCCAAGGTACTCGAACACGAGCGCGATCGGAGGGTTGCCACCTTGCTCACCGCGGCGCAGCTCGAGGAACAGGCAGCACGGCAATACCAGCAGGCGATCGAGCGGGAAGCCTGCGCGCGGGAGGCCAGGTCCGGCGCCCTCCCCGGATGGAGCGCAGCCGATTGGGAGCAGGATGCGGCCTGGCGAATGTACCTGAGCAAGCTCCGCGAAGACGCCGCGGTGCGCCACGAGCAGGCCCGCGCCACCGTTCAAACAGCAAGGGAAAGCGTGCGCGAATCGCACTCCCGCGTTCGCCGCATCGAGGCGCTGCTCGATCGCATGGCCGAGTCACGCCGCCTCGAAGAGGCCCGTCTCGAACGAAAAGCCGAGGACGAATGGGTGGCCGCCAACACTGCGGCGCCCCGCGACACCTCCGACTGACGCCGATCATCTCCCTTCGTATTCGCCACGCTCACGTTGCACCGCAGCGCCGGGCCGCCCCTTTGGTATCGCCGCCAGCCCGTTTCCTCCACCACGGCGGCATGACGGCTGCAAGCCTGTAGCCTGGCGCGACCGGTCCGTGCTGCTCGCAACAGGAGCATGGCGTTGCTACGAACTCAACCAACACCCATCGCCCACTCGAACCGCCCGGACGCAGCGCACGCCCCGACGCCGGCCGCGCCCCGATCGCATCATGCCGGTAACGCCCAGCCCAGCGTGCCCCTCTTCTTGATCCTCATGCAGGAAACCATGGACCGGGAGGACGGCACGCGCCCGTCCGCCGTTCATACTGCTGCGCAACAACCGGCCCCAGCGGACCTGCTGCCTCCGGGAGCGCGCAATCCGAACTGCCCACCAGCGCTGGAGATCGGACGAACAGGGCGCGATCAGCCTTCCAGCAGACCGGGACTTCCAGACAAGAATGCCCCCCCGGCCGAGGCTCCGCGTCTGCGAACCGTGCAGCAGCTTCAACGCACCGTGGCCGACCCCGATCCGGAGGCTGTCTCGCGTGCCCGCGTCCTCTGTCCCTCGCCGCGTCCGCCGGAGCCGGACGTGCGCCTGGAGAACCTGGTCCCCGCATCCGGGCACAACGAAAAGCCGCCGCGCGAGGCCGACCGGCCGTCGCCGGCCAAGCTCCGGCCCCGCGCATTGAATCCGCTCTTCGCGGTTCCTTCCGCCTTCAACCAGCTTCTGCCGGCCGATCCGGCGGAGATCTCGCCGCCCGCGCCTCCATCGCGCCAGCCGGCGCCTCCGACCCCGCATGGCGATGCGCCGCGCCGGGTTGCAACAGTCCTCGACGCGTGGACGCGCATGCCTGTTTTCTCGCCGCTTCCGGTTCCCATAGCTGCGGGCGGTGCGGTCCCCCATCGCCCCGACGACGGCCGGCCATACGCCACCGCCCCCGATGCATGGCAGCGACCCGAGGCGCCTGGCGCCGCGCCATCGCCGCAACGGACGGCGAGCGCCGACGGTTCCGCGCACCCGCAGACGCCCCGTGCGAGCGATGCGGAGGTTCCTTCCGCCGGCGGCATGCCCTCGCCAGACGCCGCACGGACGCCCTCGAAATACGCAGCCCCAGGCGTCGGCGTGGAGGCTCCCGACACTTCCTCGCAATCATCGGCATGTGCGGTGGCAACCGACCGTCCCGCAGCCGGCGCACAGCAGGCAGGCGGTTCGGCGGCGGCCGTTGTGACGGTGTCGACCGGGCGCATGGCGGACAATCCTGCACGGGGCGGGAGGGAGCCGAGCGCGAACATCCCCCCGGTGCGTCCGACGCCAGGCGCCGCGCGCCCAGGCGAGCGGCACATGGCGCAGCCGGCGCGTTCCGAAGATCGGACGGCGAGCACCGGGCAGGCGTCCCCCAACCGGCGAGACCACGAGGCGACCCCTCTGCTGGAGCGTGTGGTGCCGATCGTCGATCGCGCGGTCGAGGGGTGGATCGCGACGCAGACGTCCGCGCCACCGGATTGGCGGTCCGACGCCATCCGGTTGACGAGCGGGTCCGACCCGAGCCAGACGTTTCAGGGTGCGTTCGGGCAGACCATTCGCGTCGTTCGCGATGGTGTCGTCGAGGGCCGAATCGGGCAAGACGGGGCGGTAGCGGTGCGCGTGACGGCGGAGCAGGCGGACAATGGCCTTCGGATCGTGGTTCGCCTCGATGATCGGTCGCTGGCTGCCGAGCTCGAAGCGCAGCGGCCGAAGCTGCTGCAAGCGCTCCAGGCGCGCGGGTTGAGCGTGGCGGGGGTCCAGATCGTGGGCGGTCCGGTCCGCGGCACCGGGTTTGCTGCAAGAAGGTTTGGTCCCCTGGAATCGCCGGACGACGACGTATCGGACCGGGTCGAGGCCCAGACGGAAGCCGAATCGGAGCAAGACGAGGATCACACTGCGGAGCGATGGAGCTTCCGGGCATGAGGAAGCGGACGGGAGAGCGGAGATGGTCGACGCGGTAGCGGGAGTCATGGGCGGCATGGGCATGTCGAGCGCGGGGGCCGCGTCCATGAGTGGAGCGGACAAGGACACGTTCCTGAAGCTGCTGACCGCGCAGCTTTCGAACCAGGATCCGCTCAACCCGATGGACAATACCGCTTTCGTAGCGCAGCTCGCGCAGTTCTCGGCGCTCGAGCAGGCGATCGAGACCAACACGCGGCTGGCCATGATATCGGTCCAGCAAAGCGGGATTGCGAACACCGCGGTAGCGTCGCTCGTCGGCCGCGAGGTCACGGTCAAGGGGTCGAGCGTCACGCTCTCGGGGCAGGGTGTCGGCACGCAGGTGGGCTACACGCTCGACGGCGATGCGACGTCGGTGAAGCTGACGATTCGCGACGAGCACGGCACGGTGGTGCGTACGATGGACCAGGGGGCGCAGAAGGCCGGGCTGCAACAGGTGGGCTGGGACGGCAGGGATGACGGTGGCAACCCGTTGCCGAAGGGAAACTACAGCGTAACGGTGGAGGCCAAGAACGAGTCTGGCAGTCCGGTGTCGGTGACGCAAGAGACGACGGCCACGCTCGTGTCGGTGTCGTTCGACAAGGGCTATCCGGAGCTGCACCTGAGCAACGGGGTCACGGCGGCGGCGTCGGACCTGATTCGCGTGGCCGGGGAAACGATTGATACGTCCACGAAAACGACCGGAAACGGCTCGTAGACGACAGGAGCGGAGGAAGTCATGTCCATTCTGAGAGCAATGTACTCTGGCGTTTCCGGCATCAGCGCGGAAGGGCAGGCGTTGGGGGTCGTCGGCGACAACATCGCCAACATCAATACGGTAGGCTTCAAGGCGCAGCGCGCGATCTTCGAGGACATCCTCGGGCGCACGGTGGGCTCGGGCATGCGGTCCGCCGGCGCTGGCGCGCGGGTGGCCGACGTGCAGCAGCTATTCACCCAAGGCGCGCTGGTGGCCACGGGCGTGTCGACGGACCTGGCCGTGTCGGGCGACGGGTTCTTCGTGGTGCGGGGCGCGGTAGCGGGGGTGCAGGGAGAGTTCTACACGCGCGACGGCCAGCTCCGCCTCGACGGCAACGGAAACCTCGTCACCGCGACTGGGCTCGAGGTGCAGGGCTATGCATCAATCGGCGGAGGCCAACTATCCGCCGCGCTGTCGAGCCTGAAGGTGCCGACGGCGTCGCTGAAGCCCAATCCGACGACACAGATGACCATTACCGCCAACCTCGACGCAACAGCGGGTGTCATGACATTCGACGTGACCCAGCCGGGTACCACGTCGAACTTCTCCACCTCGATGACGGTATACGACAGCCTCGGTAATCCCCACGCTGTGGATGTGTATTTCAACAAGACATCGGCGAACAACTGGGAGTACCATGTGGTGGTCGACGGTGGCGAGCTGACGGGCGGCACGCCTGGGACCAACACGGAGATTGGCAGCGGGACCTTGGCGTTCAATCCCGACGGCTCGTTGCAGGGCGCGTCGGTGACCCAGGCGATCGCGGCGAACTTCGACGGCGCCGTGCAGGGCCAGGCGATCGACATCGACTTTGGCGCTGGATTCAACGGGGTGACCCAGTTCGGCTCTCCCTCCAGTGTCTCGAGCCAATCCCAGGATGGCTACGGTTCGGGCGACCTGTCGGGGATCTCGGTCGACGGGCAAGGCATGGTGATGGGCACGTACACGAACGGCCAGAAGATCCCGGTCGGGCAGCTCGCTATTGCGAAGTTCCGGTCGAACGACGGGCTGGATCGCGCGGGACAGAACCTGTGGACGGCGACGGATCGGAGCGGCGCGGCGGTGCTCGGCACGGCTGGAAGTGGTGGGCGCGGGGCCATCTCGGGCGGCGCTATCGAGCAGTCCAATGTCGATCTGGCCGAGCAGTTCGTGCGGATGATCGCGCACCAGCGTGCGTTCCAGGCCGACTCGAAGACCATCACGACGGCGGACCAGATGCTGCAGGATCTGGTCAACCTGAAGCGCTAGCGATAGCCGCACGGCGAGGTTCATCGTGGCAGAGAAGGAAAAGGAAGCAGGCGCAGCGAGCCCGCCCAAGAAAGGCGGAAGCAAGACGTTCCTCGTCGTCGCCGTGCTGGCGGTGGTCGGCGTGTTCGCGGGCGGGGTATTCGCCGGGCCGAAGATCGGGCAGAAGCTCCACGTGCCCGGCTACTCGAGCCACGCGTTGCCGGCCGACGAGGTTCCCCCGGCCGCGGGCATCATGACCATCGAGTCGTGCGTAATCGACCTGCGATCCAAGCAGGGGGATCTGCACCACCTGAAGCTGGGCCTGGTCATCGAGCTCAACAAGGAGATGCACGAGAAGGAGCTCGCGCAGGCCATCCCCCGGGCGCGCGACGCGACCATCTCGTACATGCGATCGCTCGAGTACGAGAAGGTCACCCAGCCCGACGAGTTCGAGGAGATCCGCAAGGAGCTGGATCATCGAATCGCCAAGGCGGTCGGGGAAAGAGACGTCAGCCGGGTTCTTTTCACGGACTTCGTGGTGCAATGATCTCCCTGCTGCCCCGAGACGACGCGAGTCAGGCCCCGCGGGGCATGGGGCCGGCCATCCAGCCTGTCGACCTGACGGGAACGGTCAGCCAGGTTCGCGCGTCGCTGGCCATCGTGGACGCAGTGGCGGGCCGCTTTGCGCGGCTGGCAAGGCGTTCGCTGCCGTTTCTCGCCCGGTACCGCACCGCGATAGCGGCTGCTCCGGCGGGCCTGGTATCTGCCGACCAGCTTTCGGAGGCGGCGGGAGAGCCGCCGACCTTCACCGTACAACTCCAGGCCAAAGTCGGCCGCGGCTGGGCCCGGCTCATCCTCGACGCCGGCACCATCTCGGTCATCCTCGAAGGCGCGCTCGGAGGCACGCCGTTGATGCAGAGTGCCTCGCTCCCTGCCGAGCTGTCCACGGCGCAGCGCGCGCTCGTCTCCCGCGTAGCCACATCGCTGGCGCGCGATCTGGCTTCCGCGCTCGCGGCCGAAGGGGCCGCCAACGTATCCCCCGTAGGCCGTGATGCGCCGAGCCGGCAGGAGGTCAATGGCACCAGCGACGTGATCCACGCCGTCTGTCACATCGAAGGACTGTCGGTTCCGGCCGCCATGATCGTGGCGGTGAGCACGGAGCTCGTGGCTTCCGGCGCACGCAAGGTACAGGGGGAGGAGCCTGGCGAGCAGGATCCGCGGATGGCGGACGCGCTGCTCGAGGTTCCGATCGAGCTCATCGGAGAGCTTGGCAGAATCAAGCTTTCGCTCCGCAAGGTGCTGAGCCTCGAGGTCGGCGATGTCATTCGGCTGGACACGGCGGTCGACGATCTGATTCCCATTCGCATCGCGGGCAGCGTGAAGCTCGAAGGGGTGCCCATGGCATCCCGCGGCCAGATGGCCGTCGAGATCAAGCGTCGGCACGAAGCATGAATGTCCTCCGCCCGGAGGATCCATGAGCCCCCCGACCAGCACCAGCGACTCCCATCATCCGAGCGCACTCCCCAGCTCCCAATCACCCCCGGTCCAGCCAGGCAGAAACGAGGCGGACGCTCCGCACAAGCGGAGCGCGGATTCGGCCTCGATGGAAGGCCTGGCGTTCGTGATGGACGTCCCGGTCGAGGTGACCGTGGAGGTCGGCCGGCGCAAGATGAAGATCGCCGAGGTCTTGCGCCTTGGGGCGGGCTCCGTGCTCGAGCTGGACTCCGCCGCTGGCGACCCGCTCAACGTCTATGTCAACAACAGGCTCATTGCGCGCGGCGAAGCCGTGGTGGTCGGTGACCGCTACGGCGTCCGGCTGGTGGAAGTGCTGGCCGGCGAGCACCGCGGTCGCGTCGGAGCGTCGCCATGAAGACGCGGTTTGCCCTGGTCCTCGGAGCCGCGCTCGCGCTTCTGACGTCCTCCCACGCGCTGGCGCAGGACGGCGCTCCCGACGCGGGTGCCAAGGAGTGGCTCGCACAACCGGCCCCTGGCGCGCCCGCGGCGGTCGGATCGCGGCCGGAGGGGCCGTCGACGCTGCGCATGGCCGCGCTGCTCCTGGTGGTGGGAGCGCTCGGAGGCGCTGCCTTCTACATGAAGCGAAAGCGTTCGCAGGTAGCCGAGCGGCACGGCTCGCCGGAGCTCGCGGTGGTGTCCACGGCCCGGCTTGGCCCCAAGTCTCATCTCGTGCTCGCCTCCGTTTCCGGCCGCTTGATCCTGCTCGGCGTCAGCGACACCAGCGTACGGAAGCTGGCCTGGATCAAGGGAAACGCAAAGCAGCAGGCGGCGGACGCCGACGGCAACGCGGAGGCGGATCGTCCTTTCTCCAAGGTCTTGCGTGACATTCTGGACGAGCCCGATCGCCCGCATCGCGCCGCGGAGCCTCCCGCCCCGGAAAAGGCTCCGGACAAGCAGTTGACGATCGAGCCCAGACGATCCCTGCTGGTGCCGGACACGCCAGCCCGGATGTACTCCGACGCTGCACCCCGCCGGGAAACGCCAGCCGCCGCCGCGCGGACGTCAGCCTCTGCGGCCCCGGAGCGCAGGAGCGTTCCCACGACCGACCTCGAAGGCCAGGTCCTGGGCCTCGCTCGCGCCAGAAAGAGGCGCTGACATGGAGGAAGCCGCGACCTCCCTCCTCGGCGGACAGCAGGGTCTCTCCCCCTCCCTGAAAATCCTCGCCCTGCTTACTCTGCTGTCGCTGTTGCCCGCCATCGTGCTGACGATGACGTCGTTCGTGCGGATCGTCATCGTTTTGTCGTTCGTGCGTCAAGGAATCGGGACCCAGCAGACGCCGCCCACGCAGGTGATTGTCGGGCTGGCCATGTTCCTGACGATGTTCACGATGGCTCCGGTCACCAACGAGATGTACGCCGAAGCGATCCGTCCTGCGATGGACGGCACGATGAGCGAGGTGCAGGCGGCGGAGGTGGCGGCGGTGCCGCTGCGGAGGTTCATGCTGCGGCAAACGCGACAATCCGATCTCGAGCTCTTCTACCAGGCCACCCAGGCCCCCCTGCCGAATACCCCCGACGACGTTCCGATGCGAATCGCCATTCCGGCGTTCGTGGTCTCCGAGCTGACGACTGCCTTTCAGATGGGCGTCGTGGTGCTGCTGCCGTTCCTGGTGGTGGACCTCACGGTTGCGTCGTTGTTGATGTCGATGGGCATGATGATGGTCCCTCCCACGATGGTGAGCCTGCCGCTGAAACTGCTGCTGTTCGTGCTGGCGGACGGCTGGAATCTGCTGGTCGGCTCGTTGATACAGAGCTTCCGATGACGGCCGACGGTACGATAGACACGATTCGCAATGCGTTCCTGGTCGCGCTTCAGGTCGCCGGGCCAGCGCTGATGGCGACCCTCGTCATCGGCCTGCTCGTCGGCGTCTTCCAGGCGTCGACCCAGGTCAACGAGCCGAGCGTGACGTTCCTTGCGAAGCTCGTGGGCGTGGGTGTCGTGCTATCCGTGGCAGGGCCGTTCATGATTGCGCAGCTCGTGGAGTATGCGCGGCAATCGATCGGGTCCATCGCACACATGATCCGGTGAGGATTTCATGCAGGGGGTCGAAGCAGAGATCGCGCGGCTGTTGCTGGAAACCTCCCGCGTCGCAGGGCTGATGATCGTCGCGCCGCTTCCGTGGTCCCGGGCTCCCAACCGGGCACGCGCCATCGCCGCGCTGGCCCTCGCCTTCATCGCCCACAGCGCCACGCCCCCATCGTCCCCCGGCTTTTCCTCGCTCACCTTGCTGGTGCTCGCCGTGCCGTCCGAGATCTTCCTGGGCGCCGCCATGGGCTTCGTGGTGCGGCTGTCGTTCGCCGCCGCCGAAACCGCCGGCGATTTCCTGGCCCCCATGATCGGCCTTGGCACGGCGTCCCTGTTCGACCCCCACACCCACTCGCAGACCACACCCGTCTCCCAGATCGTCCAGCTTCTCGTGATGAGCGCGGCCCTCGCTGCCGGCGTCCACCGCATCGTCCTGGGCGCCCTGCTCGCAGGCTTCCACGCCATGCCGCCCGGCTTCGTCGTCGACGTCACCCCCGCCGTGCCGGAGCTGGTACGCCTGACCGCTGTTTCCCTTGAAGTCGCGCTGCGGGTATCGTTGCCCGTGGGGGCGGTTCTTCTGCTCACGCAGGTCGCGCTCGCCTTCCTGTCTCGCACGGCGCCTGCCATGCAGCTCTTCTCCGTGGGATTCGTCATCACCATCGCCGTGGGCTTGCTTTGCCTGTTCGTCGCGTTGCCGGATATGAACCGGCTGCTCGTGACCGACACGCTGCGGATCGGCTCGCGCATCGACGGGCTGCTCGGGCTGATGAGGCCGTGAGACGATGGCCGACGACACCACCAACAAGACCCTGGAAGCGACGCCCGAGAAGCTCCGCAAGGCGCGGAAGGAAGGGCAATTCGCGCGGTCGAGGGACGCAGGGTCGGTGGCGGCGACCGTCGGCGTGTTGCTCGTGACCTACGCGGCCGGATCGTGGATGACCGGCATGCTGGGCGCCCTGGCACGATCGTGCTTCGGGGCTGCCGGTGCGATCGCCTACGGCCAGCGTCAGGAGCTGCTCCAATCCTGGGCCGCCACGACGATCGCGTTGATCGTCCCACCCGCCTTGACGGCGGCCATCGCGGCCACGGCGGTGGGATTCGTCCAGGCCGGCTGGCAACCGTATCTCGAGATCCTGCAGCCCAAGCTCTCCCGCATCAACCCGATGGGACGGCTCAAGTCCATGCTGACGCTCGGCGGCGGCGGTGTCGAGCTGGGCATGACGCTGCTCCGCGTAGGGGTCGTCGGCATCATCGCATGGCAATCGGTCAAGCAGTCCCTGCCGGAGCTGATGTTGCTGGCGGATGCCGACATCCACGGGTCCATCGCGCGTATCGCGTCGCTGATGGGGCAGCTTGCGATCCGCGCGACCGTCGCGCTCGCGGTGCTCGCGGCGGTCGACTACGTTTATGCGAGATACAAGCTGCGCAAGGATCTGATGATGTCCGTGCAGGAGCTCAAGGAGGAGCACAAGCAGCAGGAGGGCGATCCGGCGGTCAAGAGCCGATTGCGCCAGCGCATGCGGGAGATGACGCGACACGCGCTGGCCGTGCAGGTCGGCCGGGCGGACGTGCTGGTGACCAACCCGACCCACGTCGCGGTGGCGCTGCGATATCGCCAGACCGAGGCCGCGCCGGTGGTGACGGCGCGGGGCTACGACGAAGTCGCGCTGTACATGAGGAAGCTCGCGCGCGAGGCGGGCGTACCCATCGTGGAGAACCGGCCGTTGGCCCGCATGCTGGCAGCCAAGGTCAAGCCCGGTCAGATGGTGCCTGTGGAGCTGTACGCGGCAGTCGCGGAGGTTCTGGCGTTCGTCTATCGTCTGCGCCGGAGAATGCACCCTGCGCCGGCAGCCGGTAGCGTCTGACGCGCCCGGATCGGCGCCGCTGGCCGGGCGCGGTGATTGCAACCATGCACAGCGGTGCAAGCCGCAGTCGCGACCCGCAAGAACGACCTGACCTCCGGACTGGTGGTGCCGGCGGGCATCGTCTCCATCGTGTTGATGATGGTGCTGCCGGTGCCGCCGATGTTCCTCGACGCGCTGATGGCTACCAGCCTGACCATCGCCTTCGGCGTCTTCCTCATCGCACTGTTCGTCCAGGAGCCCCTCGAATACAGCGTGTTTCCCGCGGTGGTGCTGGTGGCGACGCTGCTGAGGCTGTCGATCAACGTGGCCACGACCCGTCAGATCCTGCTGCACGGGGCCGAGAGCCATGCCGCCGCCGGACGCATCGTCGAAACCTTCGGGCGCGTAGCCATCGGCGGCAACGTCTTCGTCGGACTCGTCGTCTTCCTCATCCTGGTCGTCATCAACTTCGTGGTCATCACCAAGGGCGCTGGGCGCGTGGCGGAAGTGGCCGCGAGGTTCACCCTCGACGCGATGCCCGGCAAGCAGATGTCCATCGACGCGGACTTGAATGCGGGGCTGGTGACGCCTGACGAAGCCAAGCGCCGGCGCCAGGCCATCGCCCGGGAAGCCGACTTTTTCGGCGCGATGGATGGTGCGAGCAAGTTCGTTCACGGTGACGCGATCGCGGGCCTGCTCATCACCGGCATCAACCTGCTGGGCGGCCTGGTGGTGGGCGTCATGTCGGGCCTCGACCTGTCCAAGGCGGTCGAGACGTTCTCGATCCTGACGATCGGCGACGCGCTCGCCGCGCAGATTCCGGCACTGCTGATCTCGACCGCATCGGGCATCGTGGTGACGCGATCGGCCACTGGCGAGGAGCTAGGGGCCGCACTCACCTCGCAGCTTCTGGGGAGTCGGCGGGCTGTCGCCCTGACCGCCGGCGGATTGGCGCTCTTCGGTCTGCTGCCGGGAATGCCCGCGCTCCCCTTCCTCACGCTGGCCGGCGGGCTGAGCTACGTCGCATGGAAAGGGTCCAGGCAGGCGCAGCAGGAGGCCCAGCCCAAGACGGACGTCGCGAAAGCAGCGCCTGGATCGAAGGAAGACATCGAATCGGCTCTCGGTGTCGAAGTCCTGACGCTCGAGGTCGGCTACGGGCTCGTCTCGATCGTAGACCCGTCGCTCGGCTCCCATGTCGTCGACCGAATCGGCGTGCTGCGACGCCAGTTTGCCGAGGAGCTCGGCTTCGTGGTGCCGCCCGTCCGCTTGCGCGACAACCTCTCGCTGCCGCCGGAGACGTACCGGTTCCTGCTGCTGGGCACCGAGGTCGCGAAGGCCGCCATTCCGCAAGGACGACTGCTCGCGCTGCGCGCCTCGGAGACGGCGCCCGACATCGAGGGCGAGCCTACCAGGGACCCTGCGTTCGGGACTCCGGCGTACTGGATTCGCCCGCGCGATCGCGAGCTCGCCGAAGCGCTCGGCTACACGGTCGTGGATGCTCCTACGGTGCTGGTGACCCACCTGGGCGAGGTCGTGCGCAAGTTTGCCGCCGACCTGCTCGGCAGGCCGCAGCTCGATCACATCTTCGAGGTGTTCTCGAGGACGACGCCGAAGATGGTCGATGAGCTGGTCCCGAACTTGCTGAGCATGAGCGAGGTGCTCAAGGTGTTCAGGAATCTGCTCCGGGAAGGGATATCGATCAGGGACCTGCGCACGGTCCTCGAGTCGCTGCTGGAGCTGGCTCCGAGCACCAAGGATCCGGAGCAGCTCACGGAGATGACCCGTCAGCGTCTTGCACGGCAGATCACGGCCAACCACATGGGTTCCGACGGCGCCGTGTCGGCCATCGTGCTCGACCCGACGGTGGAGGAGATGCTTCTGCGCACGCTGCGAGACATCGCCTCGGGAGCGGGTGGGGCGCTGGATCCGAGCCAGGCCAGGCTTCTCTCCCAGCGGTTGGACAAAGCGATCGAGTCCGTGCGCAACCAGGGCCTGCGGCCCGTGCTGGTGACACGGGCGGATCTCCGGAGGTTCGTCAGGACTTTCGCCGAGCAGCGGGCGACCGCGATCACCGTGCTTTCGTATCGGGAGATCGAGCCGAACGTGCCAATCAGGCCCATCGCGACCGTGTCGCTGGCCTGAGCGTGAACGGAGAGGTGCAACGTGCTATTCGAGACCTTTCGAGGCAAGGACGTCAACGAAGCGTTGGAAGCGGTGCGCTCCGCATTCGGGCGCGATGCGTGGATCGCCGAGACGAGGCGATTGTCCAACGGCCGGTCGGGCGCGCTCGGGAGTGAAATCGTGGAGGTGCGGGCAGCGCCTGCGGCGCCTGCGGCGGACGGGCGGAATGGGAAGAACGGCCTCGCAAGCGCGCAAGGCAACCGAACGGCGGTGATCAAGCAGATGGCGCGGGCAGCGGCGAATAGCGCGCAGGCCACGCCCCGGCGCGAGGATCAAGCGGGTATCTCCCCGCCCGTGGCTGCGGAGCTCGCAGCGATTCGCGCGCTAATCGAGGAGATCCACGCGGCCCGGCCCGTGCGCGACCGCGCCCTGAGCATGCTGCATGCCTCGCGGATCGAGGGGGCGCTCGCCGCGGCCTTGTCCCGCGGCGCTGCCAGCGCGCGGTCCAAAGACGACCGCGGCCTGCGCCTCTGGCTCCGCGAGCGAATCGCCCAGCGCGTCTCTCTCCTGCCCAGCCCCATCGAGCAGGAAGGCAAGCGCGTCATCCTGTGCGTCGGCCCCACTGGCGTGGGCAAGACTACCACCGTCGCCAAGCTCGCGGCCCTCTCCCATCTCGAGCTCGGTCGATCCGTGTCCATCATCTCTCTCGATACCTTCCGTGTCGGATCCGTCGAGCAGATCCGCCGCTTCGCCGAGCTCATCGGCGTGCGCTTCTCGATTGGCCAGGACCCGGCTGGGATACGCCAGGCAATCGCCGCCGCGCGCACGGACGTGGTCCTGATCGATACCGCCAGCCTGCCGCCGGACGACGCCGCGAGCCGCGGCCGCGTCCAGGCGTGTGTCGGGGCCGACCCATCGGCGGCCATGGATGTTCTGCTGGTCATGCCCGCAATGACGCCTGGATCGGACGCGGAGCGTCTGGCCCGGCTCTACGGAACACCGAAGCCGACTGGCCTGGTCATCACGAAGCTGGACGAAACCGATCGGTCGGGCGGCGTCTTGCACGCGGCGGCGGTCGGCGGGATTCCGGTGGCCTATCTGAGCCGTGGCCCGAAGGTGCCTGAGGACATCGAGCCCGCCACGGTCGAAGGATTCCTCGACGTCGTTCTACCGGTGCAGCGATGAGCACAGCAGCTTGGAATGGAGTGGCAGACACCACGAGCTCCCCGCCCGGAGTCTGCAGCGACAGGGCCGCCGAGCGCGCCCTTTACGAGCAGTACTTGCCGCTGGTGCGGCGGATTGCAATCCGCATTACCCGACGGCTTCCGCGGGAGGTATCCCTCGAAGACGTGCTCAGCGCAGGCTGGCTTGGTCTGGTCGAAGCGCTCCGGCGCCGGTCGAGTTGCCCCACCGAGGAACAGTTCGAAGCCTACGCGGTATACCGCATCCGCGGCGCCATCCTCGACTACCTGCGCAGCCTCGACCCGATGTCGCGCCGCTACCGCGAAGCGTCGCGCGCCATCACGTCGGCCATCCAGTCGCTCACCCAGCAGCTCGGCCGTCCTCCCTCCGAGGAAGAGATCGCCGGGCATCTCGGTCTCGAGCTCGATTCCTACTGCGACCTGCTCAACCAGGTGGCGCGCTTCGAGCCCATTCGACTGGAAGTGACCGGCGCGGCAGACATCGTCGCGGGCACCGACGCCGGCCCCGATGCGCTGCTGTCGGACCGGGAGCTGGTCAGCCTCGTCGCCGAGGGAATCGAGCGGTTGCCCGAGCGCCTGCAGCTCGTGCTGGGGCTGTACTACCAGGAAGACTGCAGCCTCGCGGAGATTGGCAAGGTGCTCGGCGTATCCGAATCGAGGGTCTGCCAGATGCACACCGAGTGCATCCATCGCCTGCGCGCGTATCTCGAAACCACGTTTGCCACCTCGGCAGCCGCCAAGACGACCGGACGACCGGGATAGAAGGAGGAGACGTGACCGACGGGATGTGGCCGGCCGTGTCGGGTGCGCTCGTCCAGGAGCGGCTGCTCGACGTCACCGCGAACAACATCGCCAACGCATCGACCCGCGGATTCCGCGGCGACACGATGGTATTCCGCGAGGTGCTCGGACGCGCGACGCGCAAGGCAAGCCAGCAGCTCCGCTATGCCGGTGTCGCCGCCGTCACCCTCGACCGTTCGACGGGCGTCATCGAGTCTACCGGACGCCCGCTCGACGTGGCACTTGCCGACAACGGCTTCCTCGTGGTCCAGACGCCGCAGGGAGAGCGTTACACGCGCTGCGGCGAGCTGCACGCGGGCACCGACCTGGTGCTGCGGTCGCAGGACGGCAGCGCGGTGCTCGGAGTCAACCGCCGCCCTATCCGGCTTCCTTCCGCCTCGGCCGTCGACAAGGTGCGAGTCGCCGAGGATGGTTCGGTCGAGGTGGACGGCGCAACGATCGGAAAGCTCCTCACGGTCGACTTCGACGACCCCGGAGCCCTGGAGAAGGACGGTCCCACGCTGCTGCGGGCCACGGATCGTTCCGGCTCCGCGCGCAAGGCCGACGCGAAGCTGGTTTCAGGAGCGCTCGAGGGGTCCAACGTGTCGGCCGTCCGAGGCATGGTCGATCTCGTAGCGATTTCGAGAGCGTTCGACGCGTGCCAGCGGGTGCTGGACGGCATGCGCGAGGCGGACAGGCGCGGCATCTCGACGGTCATCGCCCCGCGTCAATGACGCCTGCTCCGACGATCATCGAGCACGGTCCAGGACGCCGGGAGGGCGATGCGGCGACGCGAACTCTGGTCCGGCGAGTTGGGCGGTCCTTTGAAAAAATCGCAGGACTGGGCTCAAGCCCTGCGCAGGGCGACCGTTCTTGGAGATGCACCCGTGCCTGGGTCTGGTGACCTGGAGGAAGGGATCTCATGGCTGAAGCATGCGTTCGAGACGCTTTTGACATGGCCGACGAGTCCGAATCTCCAGACCCGCGTTTCCCGTTGCCGCACCCGGCCCCGCTGGGCACGCTCCGGGTGGCCTGCGACCCGCCGCGGGCCAGACCCTCCCCGCTGGCTTCCGCGCTCGACACGTGCGAGCTGCGCAACATCCTCACCGGGTTTGGCGCCAACATCGCGTACCTGGAGGCGGTTTTCGAGCGAGGGCCACGCTTGCGCGACGACGCGCCCTTGCCGGACGTCCTGGAAGTCTTGCAAGACCTGCGGGAGAGCTATCGACGAATGCTGGGCCTCGCCCAGGAAGCCGCGGTGATGAGTCGACCGACCGAGCGGCCGATGGTCCAGGTGGAGGTGCCCCTCAGCCGCCTGGTCGCGGACGCCGTCCGGGCCGTGGACGATGCCGCCATGCTCGCCGGCGTCAAGGTAGCCGTGGACCCGCCACCCGCCGTGCTCGTCGAAGCCGACGTCACCTTGATGGCTTGTGTCCTCGAGCGGATGCTCCACAACGCCATCCGGTGGGCGCAGCCGTCGGGGGTCGCCAACCTGGCATTTCTCGTCAGCAGCCAGAAGGTGACCTGCGCGGCGTTTGCCACCTACCCCGACAACCCGGAAGCGACGGTCCGCGAATCTTGCGAGCGAGAGCTGTGCTTCGAAAGTATGCCGCCTGCGCCCGAAGCGATCGAAGGCGCCCTCGGCGTCGAGTTCTGCCGGGTCGTCGCAGAATCCCACGGCGGTGTCTTCTCCATCCGTGGCGGCGGCCGTCTGGCTCGATGGGTTCTCACGCTCCCCATCGTCGCACCCGCGCCCTAGCCGCGCACCCAACCCCCTCGTTTCCGGTTGCGATCCGCTGACTGCCACGTGGCCGTCGGCACGAGCTTCGCAATCGACACGTTCACGCCGCCGGGTTGCGGCCCATACGGAGTCCGGAGAAGCCGACCATGAAAATCGTAAGCTGCCGATTTGACGAGATGAACATCGACGACGCGGACTTGATCGAATTCCCGCGAGGGCTTGTCGGTCTGCCGCAAGCAAAGCAGTTCGTGCTGCTGCGCAAGACACCCGAGTCACCGGTCGGCTGGCTCCAATCGACGACGCTACCGGACTTCGCGGTGCCGGTGGTGTCGGTGGAAGCGCTCGCGACGGAGATCCCGCTCGCGGACATGGTCGATGCCGTGGCGAAGGCGGGGATTGACGCGGACATCGACCAATGCGCGGTGATGGCCGTGATATGCGTGCCCGGCGCCAACACCCCGGCGACCGTCAACCTGCTGGCGCCCATCGTCGTCAACGCCACGACGCGGCAGGGAGCGCAGGTGATCCTGGAGGGCACGCAGTTCACGACCCACGAGCCGTTCATGCTGGCGCGCAAGCCCGGCAGGCAGGCGCAGGACCACGCGCCGGCGCCCGCGGTGGCTGCCGGGACAGCCGAGCCTTTGGTGTCTGCATCCCCCTGAACGCTGAAGGAGTCGTGTCGTGGCGGCCCTTGTTGACACTTTGATCTCCAACGTGCAACGCGCCGCCGACCCCGCTGCAACGCCACACCTGTCCAGCCTCCCGCCGCAGCCCGACACGCCCCGCCGCGTCCTGGTCCTCGACGAAGATCCGCGAACCCAGACACTCGTCGCCAATGCGGTGCAGTCCGACGGGCACCGCGTGCAGGGCGCGGCGACTACCGCCCAGTTCTGGGAGATGCTTCGGGAGTTCGCCCCCGACGTCGTGATCGTCGGCGCCGAGCTCCGCGACCCTCCCGTCAACGAGATCTGCGGCGATCTGCGGATGAACCGCGAGACTCGTCACACCCCCATCGTCATCGTCAGCATCCGGCACATCGACGAGGACCTCGCCGTGCGATCCCTGCGTGCGGGTGCCGATGACTGCGCGTCCATCACGCGTCCAAGAGAGCTCCGCGCACGCCTCGCGGTGCAGCTTCGCCACAAGCGCTACCACGACATGCTGCAGATGCTCAGGTCCGAGCGCGACGTGCTCAAGGTTGCCGCCACGGTCGACCCGCTGACGGGCATCCCGAACCGTAGGACCATCGAGGCGGCCATCCACGACGCCATGGCGCGCGCGTCGAAGTTCTGCCTTCTCTTCGTCGACATCGATCACTTCAAATCGATCAATGACGAGCTCGGCCACGACGCTGGTGACGACGTGCTGCGTGCCATTGGCGGGTACCTGCAGCGCGGCATCCGTGGCGCCGACATGTGCGGCCGGCTGGGCGGTGAGGAGTTCGTCATCCTGGTCGACGGAGTCGACGCCGAGGTCGGCGAGCGTGTCGCCGAACGCCACCGATTTGCGCTGGAGAAGCTCCACGTCGCGGTGCCCACGCTTCCGCGGCCGGTGACGGTCAGCATCGGTGTGGCTGCCTATGATCCAGCCGCGCCCGACCCGCGCATGGAAGACCTCCTCAAGCGTGCGGATGGCTCCCTGTACGAAGCCAAGCGATCCGGACGCAACCGCGTTTGTGTCGCCGCACCCCTCGCGCCCGCTGCCGCCGTCGAAAAGCTCGTCGTCGACAACGTCCCATCGAACCACCCGCTGTCCAGCCGCCGTTCCGGCCGCGCTCCGGACGACATCGAGACAGCCCTCGTCCGGCAGCTCGATCGCAGCCGCGCGTCCTTGCCCGTCCTGCCCCAGGTCGCTGCCACGGCCTTGCGCCTCGCCAACGACCCAGACGCCAACATGGTGCGGTTCGCAGAGCTCGTCGAGCGCGACCCGCACGTTGCCGCGAGGTTCCTGTCCCTGGCCAACTCGGTCCTGTACTCGCGCGGCTTCCGAACGACCACCACACGCGACGCCGTGGTCCGCGTGGGTCTCGCCGGCGCGCGGGATATTCTCTTCCAGATCGTCTACTCGGCCTCCACCGTCGGGCTCCCGAGGTTCCAGCAGTCCGTCGCGGCCTCCTACCGCCGAGGCGTACTCGGCGGCCTCGCTGCCAGGATCATCTGCAGGGTGCTCGGCCGGAGCTTCGCGTTCGATTACCTGTGCGGCTTGCTGCACGACATCGGAGAAGCGCGCGTCTACCGCGCCCTCGCCAACATCGACCTGCCCTGCAACGAGCGCAAGGCCGCCGACCTCGTCGCCCAGCATCACGCCACCGCCGGCTCCGAGCTCGCCTCGTTCTGGGCCTTGCCCGAGGACATCGTGCTCGCCTGCGCGTTCCACCACGCCGAAAACCCCGACGATCGCTTCGCGGTCCGCCTCGTGCAAATGGCCGACGCCTTCCTCGACTACGCCAATCCCTCGACCATGCCCGGCGCAAGAACGGGTACCAAGGACTGGTTCTTCAAGTTCGACCTCACGCCCGGCCAGGCCGACGCCATCCAGCGGCAATTCTCCGCCACGCGCAAGGAGATCAGCTCCCGCGGCTGGTAGGCTTGCTCCAAGCCATTTCGGCACGCACCGAGCGCGATGGTTATCCTCGCAACGCCCATCAAACCTCTTCAGGATCCCGGCGTTTGGCCGTTCCTGCTGGGCATGAAGCACTTCGCGGGCATGCTCGACATCGCTCAAACCGTCGAGTCGGAATTCGCCAACATCGACGCTGCGCAGGCCATGCGGGCACTGCGCGATATCCTGCCCGACGGCACCGCGGCTGTCGTCCTGTGCCCTTGGCGCGGACGCCCCGTGGAAGCCTGCATCGATCCACAACCGTGGAACGCTCCTGCGGAGCAGAGTTTCCGCGTCGCATTCCGCCTGTTGGCCTGGACCGCGCACGCCACCATCCCTCGCGCGCCCCGCGTTCCCGAGTACCTCCGCTCCTGGCTCCCCTTTGACCGAGCCGTTGTCGTTCCCATGGACTCCGACATGCGACGCTTCGGCGCCCTCGTCGTCGACTCGGCAATCATCGACAGAGGGCGTTTCGAAGCCATGTGCGTCCTTGCTGACGAGCTCGCCGATTGCTGCGCCCGGGCCGACCGGATGGCCGCACTCTCCCGCATCGCGTCCGACGTCCTCGCTTCACCGGGCGCCGCGCACTGACGCCATCCCGGGCACATTCCAAACTGTATCTTACACGGCGATCCGTCGAGGAGTGTGGATGCACCGGTGGGACGCGGGCATCGCTTCGCCCGGGCGCGGCACGGGCTCGAACGTCCACTGGCTTCGACCGCGCAAACGGCAAGCGAACGTGGAGGGCGGCAAAGCGTTCATTGCGTTGTGCGCGCTGTACCAGGATTGGTCCGAGATCGCCAAAGCGGTCCTTGGGCGTTGCAATGTTCTGACGATGTTCTGACGTGGATGGGGCTCGCGATGTGCCAGCGGGCCGCCAAGGCTGAAGGCGACGCGGCGGTCGACGAAAATCCCGAGCAGGAGCGACGCCGGGCGGCTCCTGCCCCAACAAGCGGCCGTCTGGGAGGGGCGTTCGACCTTCCGGCGCGTTTCGGAAGGCTTCCGGCGCGTTTCGGAGCGTCGGAGGCGCGGGGATCAAGGGGGTTTTGGGGGCGGCTGGCGGGGTTGGCCGCGGGCGGGAGGGGGAACTTCGCGCGCTGGAAGGCCATTTTTCCGCGCCGGAGGGCATTGGGGGCGCGTCGGATGGTCCCGGGAGGCGTCGGGAGAGCCTGAGAGCCTAATTCATCCTAGGCCGCATTGAACAACCTCTGAAGGGTCGGGCGTGGCACGTGACGCCAGGGAAATCACCCCCGGCCCGCCCAACGCAGCCGCCTCGCCCTACCCCATTGACGTGCTCCAGATGTCGCTGGAACATGGTAGCTCCAATCACAACACGGATGCCACATGCGCACCAATCGGATCATTCGTCATCTGGCGATTGCGTTGTTCGCCGGGGGGGGGGGTACACTACCGGGTTGCTCCGATGATCGGCCGCACGACACGTCGGGTCCGCACGAGCCCGTAAGCGCGCAGGTCGCGCCCTTGAGCGGCGGGCCGTCGCTGCCGTCGATGGCGGTGCTGGTCGACGGTTCGTTGCGTCAGTTGCCCCATGCACGCATCGACGGTGGACACGTGGGCGCGGCAGGCAGGACGGTGGGTCTGCGTCTGGCGCCCGGCTTCGAGGTCGCGCTTGGAGCCGATGCGCGGGTCGACACTGGCCATGACCTGGTGGGTCGGCGCGTGCTGCTCGGGCCTGGGGCGAGCGTGGGCGTGGTGCACGCGGAGGAGCTGACGGTGCTGGGCGGGAGCTACACGTCGTGGCAGCC
>Ga0272446_1000451_pt1 | contig 65452 bp, 43 predicted proteins | sample YNPCB0061_FD_194587 | JGI IMG/M metagenome (GOLD analysis project Ga0272446, IMG submission 194587) | Hot spring microbial mat communities from Yellowstone National Park, WY, United States - YNP-CB-006-1 | ecosystem: Environmental > Aquatic > Thermal springs > Hot (42-90C) > Sediment | place...
AGAGCGCGGAGAACGCAGAGAAATTATGAGCAGAGAAAAGTATGTTCGACGAGTGGGGAACAAGATATTGTCCTGCTTCTCTGCGCCCTCGGCGTTCTCTGCGCTTAAAACTTTAGACAACTTCATTTGCTAAACGTAGCTCAGGCTCAGAACAAACACAATATTGCATAATTGACGTTAATATGAACATGGCAGCAAACGGAGGGCGTACAGCCTTTACAGATATTTCGATTGATTATTCTTGGTCATTCGCCGACAAAACTGTTAAGGAAACGTCGTATCTTACGCATGGGTACTACACCTATCCAGCAAAATTCATTCCACAGCTTGCGGCGCGGCTCATACAAACACATTCCCACGAGGGCGACATCGTCATTGACCCTTTTATGGGCAGCAGCACGACGGTTGTTGAGGCAATTATCAACAAGCGCATGGGGATTGGCACAGATGTTAACGAAATCGCATGGCTGCTTGCAAAAGTCAAGACAACTCCTATCTAAGACCCCTTCGTTGCTTGCAGAGTTTGAGCATCTGCAATATGACTTACAACGGAGGTTGCACGGGCAATACGACGAATTTTTGAAAAAAGCAGAAGCCATTGTGCCTGCCAATGAACGCATTAGGTACTGGTTTCTTGACCAACAACGTGAAAAACTTTCTCTTATTTTTGCCTGCATTCTGGAAATTTCTGACAGTGGAGTTGTCTAACATTTTAACAATGAGCGCAGAGAGCGCGGAGAACGCAGAGAAATTATGAGCAGAGAAAAGTATGTTCGACGAGTGGGGAACAAGATATTGTCCTGCTTCTCTGCGCCCTCGGCGTTCTCTGCGCTTAAAACTTTAGACAACTTCAGTGATATTCGAGAGTTTTTCCTTGTTGCATTTGCTCAAATTTTGAAATCCTGCTAATGGAGAAAGAATGACACTGAACGACCTTAGATTTCAGAAATACCCTCACCCCGCTCTACGGGCTACCCTATCTCACTGGGAGAGGGTGCTTGAAGTGAAGCGGGAAGCGGGTGAACGCATTGTTCAGCAATAACTTTTCAAAGAGGTTCAATCAAATCTCATAACAGACGCACCTCATACTTTTTTACAACACTATGCTCTGCTTACAAACAGCCACCAATCCTGCATGGATAGACGTTGCGGCGGCGAACATGATTCCCCTGATGATAGACCACGCACACTGCGAAAAAAAAGCCGCCGCCAACGCTATGAACATGATTCTGCGCTACTGCGACCGCGACGCGCTCGTCCGCGAGATGATTACAGTCATGGAAGAAGAGCTGGCGCATTTTAAGCTCATGGTGGACGAATTGGCTGCGCGTGGCGTTTCGATTGGCAAAGATGCAGGAAATAGCTACGCGCAGCAACTTTCGCACCACATTCGCAAGCCAGAGCCACACAGATTGTTGGATTCCCTGCTGGTTGATGCTTTCATTGAAGCTCGCTCGTGCGAACGCTTCGCGCTCTTGGCACGATGCGATGCCATTCCAGAGGACGTACGCGGTATCTATGTTTCGCTGATGGCAAGCGAAGAAGGGCATTATGAGTCGTTTATCAAACTGGCAAAGCTCTATTTTCCTCAAGATATTGTCGAACAGCGTGTGCAGGAATTTGGCGTTCTCGAAGCAGACATTGTCCGCAATCTGACCAACAAACCCACTATGCACGGCTAAACTCGAATCACTTCCCAGCAACCGCTTCAAGCAAAAAAATGCCCGATAGCAACCAACCATCGGGCATACATACCATCAATACCGTGCCAATCTTGGCTCAGTCTTTTCAGTCTTTTTGTTTGTCGAAATCTTCTTTGGTAAGCGGCACAACGGGCGCAAGCGATTTGCCCTTTAAACCCGCATTAGCGGTTTCCAAAGCAGTTTTGGAGAGCGTGTCTAATTCTTTGCCCACGTTGCTCACCTCTTTATCCAAAAACGCAAAGCGTTCAAGTTGCATTTTGCTTGGCGCACCACTGTAAGCGTTCACTGCACTATACAACTCGGTCAGTTTTTCCCGCAAACGTTCTTCGGTGTCAGCAAATATAGTGCTTTTTTCAGCAACTAATCTGCGGTACAAGCTATCGAATTTCGCCGCCGTTTGGGTGAGCGTAGTGGTAAGGGGATCGTTGGCATTCAGCATTGCGGCACGTCCGTTCAGGCTGTCGCGGATGCTGGTGGCAGCAGCGGCAATGTACGCCAATTTGCCCTGCAAATTATACAAGCCCAGCATGGTTTCTTGCTGTTTTTTGCGGTCAGCAGCCGAATACGGTGCGCGTGGGTCGCTTTGAATCGTGAATGTACTGGTGTAGGTTTTGTCGCCTTTGCTGATACGAACGGTGTATTTGCCGTCTGGTACTCTTGGACCGAACGCCGCGCCAAATGCCGCGTTTTCCGACTTTGCCACACGGGGTGCTTTCAGCCTCATGCCCCATTCCACACGGTTGATGCCTTTGCGTTTGCCGCCCGGTATGCTCGCAATAAGCTCGCCTTTGTCATTCAGGATGTCCACATTCAGGTCGCCCATCATATGGCGGTCTTTCATGTAGTAGGTGATAAACGTCGTGTTGTCCACTGTTGCGCCCACAAACTCATCGCTGCCCGAAAACTCTTGTCCGCCGTCGGTTGCTCGCACAATCGTCGTGCGCGAGGGCAAAATGGCGAGTTCAGAACTCAGCACCTGCTGGGTAAGCGCACGAATGGGCGTGATGTCGTCCACAATGACGATGCCCCGCCCGTGCGTGGCAACAATCACATCGTGTTCGCGTGGGTGAATGACCACATCACGCACGGCAACATTTGGCATATTGCCCGTGAATTGCGCCCACTGTTCGCCGCCGTCAATGGACAAAAACAGCCCTGATTCCGTGCCGACAAACAGCAGGTTTTTATTCACCACATCCTCGCGCACCACGTGGGCAAATCCACGCAGGTCTGCGGTGGCGAGCGGCTTCCATGTTTTGCCGAAATCTGTGGTTTTGTACACATATGGCTGCATATCGCCGTCCATATGGCGGTCGAAGGTCACGTAGGCAGTGCCTTTGTCGAAATGGCTTGGCTCCACGCACGACACCCACGAGTTTTTGGGCAAATTCGGCACCGCGCTGACAACGTTTTTCCACGTTTTGCCGCCGTCTTGGGTAATGTGCAGATTACCGTCGTCGGTGCCAGCCCAGATAATTTTTTCGTCCAAAGGCGAGTCTGCAATCGTGAATACCGTACAGTGATTTTCTGCTGACGTGTTGTCTGGCGTAAGACCGCCAGATTGTTCTTGTTGTAACTTCGTCGAATCGTTGGTGGTCAAATCCTCAGAAATGCGCTCCCACGTATCGCCCTTGTCGGTGGAGCGGAACACATACTGTGCCCCAATGTACAGCACTTTCGGGTTTTTCGCGCTTTGCACAAGCGGCGAGTTCCAGTTGAAGCGGTATTTCGGGTCGCCATCTTTGCCAAGTGGACGAATGGGCTTTGTTTCGCCTGTTGGCAGATACATCCTAAACGTCAGTCCCTCGTAAATGGTGTAGTACAGGTAATTTTTGTCGGCTTTGTCGCGCAGGACGTAAAACCCATCGCCGCCGCCCAAATTTTTCCATGCACTGTTCGGAATGCTGCCCGATTTCTGCGAAGGAGCCATCCACGAGCCGTTGTCCTGCAAGCCGCCAAAGACGTTGTACGGCGTTTCCATGTCGGCGTTGACGTGGTAAAACTGCGATACAGGTAAATTGCGAAAGAGCGACCACGACCTGCCTCTGTCTAAGGAACGATACACACCGCCGTCAGTTCCCAAGAGCAGCACCATGGGGTTTTGGGGGTCAATCCAAATGTCGTGATGGTCGGGATGTGTTGCGCCGCCGTAGCCAAAAGTATTGAACGTTTTGCCGCCGTCCGAGCTGATGTTCAGATTTGCACCAAGTTTGTAAATGCGATTCGTGTCTGTGGGGTCAACCTTCATGCACGCAAAATAATACGGGCGAAAGCCCACACCAGCAGCATCGGAAGTCATTGTCCACGATTCGCCACGGTCGTCGGAGCGGTAGAGAGCCGTTTTTTTCGATTCCACTGTTGCAAAGACGATATTCGGCTTCGAGGGCGCAATAGCGATAATGCAACGCCCTTGGTCGCCTTCGGGCAGACCTTTGGTCAGGCGTTTCCATGTTTTACCACCATCGGTAGATTTGAACAATCCGCTTCCTTTGCCTCCAGAGCTAAATGTCCAAGCCTTACGGCGAAACGTCCACATTGCCGCATAGACAATGTTCGGATTTTGCGGGTCAAGTGCCACATCGGAACAACCGGTTTCGGCATCTACGTACAACACTTTTTCCCACGTTTTGCCGCCGTCTTGGGTGCGGTACAACCCGCGCTCTTCGCTGTCGTTCCAGAGTGCGCCCATTGCTGCCACATAAACGATGTTGGCATTGGTGGAATGAATAGCAATCCTGGCTATGCGTTCGGTTTTTTCTAAGCCCATTGGCTTCCATGTTTCGCCGCCATCGGTAGTTTTATAAATGCCCGAACCCACCGAAACACTGTTGCGAACGTTACATTCGCCCGTGCCAACCCACACGACTTCATCAGGCTTGGATTGGTCTATGGTTAATGCACCAATAGATTGCGAGGCTTTCAGGTCAGCGGTAATTTTGTCAAAAATCGGCTTAAACGTTGTGCCATTATCTTTGGACTTCCACACGCCGCCCAACGCCGTTCCCACGTAGATAATGCGCTGGTATGGAGAGTTCGGCGTGTTTTCCACTTTTTTGTCTATCACGTCTATTGCCGTAATACGCCCGCTCATGGTTGCCGGTCCGATGTGCCGCGCTTCGATTGCGCCGAACATAGCCGACGTTACTTTCACTGGAGCAGAAGGTTGTGCATTGTTCGGAACACTTGAACCAAACCAGATGCTTAGTCCAAGCAGCAAAAGCCGCACGGAACGAAGGATGTACTGTTGCATACTGCGTAACAAATGGTTGAAAAAATGAGTTAGAGAACAAACATTATCTGGATGAACGCCCGCACAACGGGCTTTTTCTGCGCGTTCTCTGCACAATACGCCCCAAAAATAGCCACCCCGTCAAGGTGTTCACAGCTTGACGGGGTGGTGGATATGGTTTCACACGCACGGGCTTACAAATACTCTATTGAGCGGGCTTTTGGCCTGTCAGCACTGCACCGTTGTTGAAGTTTATCAGCAACGAAAATCGTGCGGTGTTGGCAAGCGGGTGATTTTGCTCAACAGGAATGATGAAGCTAAAGTTAAAGAAAAAAATGTCGTAGTGAATACCGCCACCAACGGTAAAATACCGCCGTCCCGCGCCAGCAATCGGCAGTGAGCCTAAATCGGTAAAATACCCCGCACGCAGAGCCACCAATTTGTCATACCAATACTCCAAACCGCCTGACATCTCGAAACCTGCCGATTGCCAACCGGTGGCAAGCGAAAATGGGAATCGGTCAAAGTCGCCGTTGTCGTAGCGGCGAATAAGCAGTTTTCCGTAATCTGCCAACACCGTTAGCTGGTTGAATTCGTCGCGGATAAGGTCTGCTGCCAGTCCCAGCCGTATCATCTGCGGAAGCGGGTCGGAAAACGCGCTGTAGGTCATGCTGGGACCTAAATTCCGCAGCGTCATGCCGAAGGAAAAACGGTCGCTAAGGTCGAGGTCGGCAATCTTTAACTGCGACGGTTTCCACATCAAGCCCACGTCTGCCGCCACGCTAATACCCACGCCGCCGCCTTCGGTGCCAGCTCGTGCGCCCAAATTCGACTGAATGTATTTTGCCGTTACGCCAATCCCCCAGTCCTCGCCCAGTGTTGTGGCATAGCCCAGATTCACCACAAATTCATTGGAAAGGAACTTGCCAAGTTCACGACCGTTAATGTCGGTGCGGGTAAACTCGCCCAAATTCATGAGCGTAAAACTCCCGTAAATTGTGCCTTGCAGTGGGGCAAGATACTGCGAATACGCGCCTTGGCTGTAAAATAAATCGGCATTAAACTGCGGCAACCAACGCGAGTAATTCAGCGCAAGTTGGCGGTCGTACTGAAATGCTAAACCGCCCGGATTCCAATGGATAGCGTTCAAATCGTCAGCAAGCCCCGTACTAGCGTCGCCCATACCGCTTGCCCGCGAATCAGGACCGATAAGCAAAAATGGCACTGCCGCCCCGCCAGATTGAGCCACAGCCACAGTGGGCGTACCAAGCGGCACAAGCACAACAGCAGCAACCAGCACAAGCATACGCAGAACTGCGACGTTTGTTGCGCCCCCTGCGTTGTGAATGTTGTCTTGGCGGGCTTGCTTGTTCATGAACTTCTTCATCTGTTTATCCCTTTGTGAAACATCAGAAAATAGTGATTGTTCCTGTGTAGTCAGAAAAATGCCGTTGTGAACTTCTCGCTGCCCGACATTCTTTTGCTTTCTCTTGCTTTTGCTCGTTCATTAACGCACATGCATCATTTTTCCCGTGCTGCTTGTTCTCGAGCCGTCAGGATTGGAGAGCGTAACGCGGTAGATATACATTCCCGTTTCCGTTTGGATGCCGTTGTCGTCGCGTCCGTCCCACAACACTTCCATTGTGCGGGCGTTTGCTGTTGTTTGCAGTGCTCGCACTCGCTTGCCGCTCAAGGCATAAATTTCTATCGTCATTGGCACAGCGTCCAGTTGGCTGTGGCGGATCTGAATGGTGGTTTGTTCGGCAAACGGATTGGGATAATTCATTGTTTCAGCAATCATCGTTCCGTCCTCCATCCGCCCAACACGAAACCATGTTTCTGCTTCAGAAAAATTGTTAAACACATCCCACGCCCGCACCCGAACGCGCCGTCTGCCCGAAGCCAAGTTCAAAAAGCGTCGTTCCACGCTACCACGCCGCGCATCTTCTATGGAACTCGTAAAAAAACTCGTGAGATTGACGGGCAAAGGATTGTTGTCAAACCAACACTGAATATCATGCCCAATGCCCAGCCCCGTCGCGTTAATGCCCGTTTGGTCGAACAAGTCCACTATAAGCGTAGCATTCGTGCCAACATAGTCGCCCGCTTTGAAGCGGCGATTGTCCATGAAGATGCTAATGTCGGGACCTCTGCCGTCGTCTATGGCGGTTTCGTCAGTGCCACCGAGCGTAAACTGCGACGAACTTCCCCGTGCCATGCGCCGCCCTTGGGCATCGGAAGCATAACCAAAGAGCCTTCCTGCTTGGTTGGAGAAACTAATGTCCTTTGGCACGGTCATTCGCACCGTAAAGCGACCATTACGCACTTGCGCCGAACCAAAATTCAGTAAGCCGCCAAGCACCGTAAAGGTGTGCTGCGAGCCGTCCACATCCACTGGACGACGCACTACGTCGGAATCATACAACGACAGCAGCACATTGCCCGCAAAGCCCGTATCGACCGTATCGGTTTGCATGGTCAAGCCCAGCACCGAACCAGTAATTTCCAGTGTTTCCAGTGCCTTGAATTGCACTGTTGAGGTGTCGTTCAGCGGTCTGCCATTGACGCTTTGAATCATCAAACGCTGCTGTGGAATAAGCAAGCGCAGCGTTGGGTCGCCCAGAAGGCAGTATTTAACATCGTTCTGGCGATTGTAAATTTGTTTGACGGCGAACATCACATCACCCAGTGCGCGTGTCGAGCCGTTTCTCAGACGCAAAAACAAATTTTGGTAGAAAAACTCGTTGATTTCGGCGTTTTCAGTGGCATAGACCACGCGCGTAGCGGCAAACGCACCAATAATACCACCGCGACGGCTAAACAGCATTAACTCAGGTCCGCAGGCGTTGTCAGGACGGTCAAACCGCGAATAATCGCAAGTGGCAGCCGTCAAGAAAAAGAGCTTATCGCGGTTAGTGAGTTGGTTAATACTTTCGTTGGTAAACACCTGCTCGTGCGCCCACAAATTCGGGCTTCCGTGACCAATCCAGTTGACAATCAGCGCGCCATTGTTGATGCTGGTAATAATTTCTGCATTGACCGATGGTCGCTGTCTGCCGCCCGTGCGGTTAGTAATATCCACTTCCGCAGGAAAATCAGGTAAATAAATTTTGCGCTGAACAAGGTCGGGAGGAACATCACGCCGGGCAAGAATCTCGGAATCAAATGTGTGCCGCACGCCGTCGCTGCCTTTGCTTGTGGGCGAGTCGTCTGCCACCAGCACAACACGGGTGCGCCAGAGGTCATTCGCACTGCCGTTTTCATAGCGGCGCAGTTTTTCCAGATAAATTCTGCCTTCGTCGTCGCCATTGGCAAGAATTTTCGCGGGAATACGCCCCATAGCCATGTCCACAAGGCGGTCGTTGCCCACAAACGTTACAAAGTAGTCTTCGGTCATCACATTGTTATTAACGGCATCGAAGATGCCATCGCCTTCCAAGGATTGATACGTGGGAACGTAGATTCTTTCGTTGGTGCGGATATTTCGATGGTCAAAGTGCCCGTCGCCCCACAGCACCAAATATCGCGGTTTGCGCGTCCACGTCCTGTAAGCAAAAGCAACAAAATCTCGAATAGCCGTTGCGTCAGGCAGACCGCTCGAAAATTCGTTGAAAATCTGTTCGGTGGTTACCACCGTTGTTCCCAAATCACTGTGATTGCGGCGGTACGTGGCAAATTCTTGTGCTGAGCCAAGCAAGTCTTTGTGCGTAACGATAATCACATCGGCATTGGCGGACGTTGTTCGCAGTCCTGCAACATCAGTCGGAATAATACGAGTAGGCGTGCGGGTTTGCCCAGTTATCCAAAAACGCTTGGGGCGATTAACCATAAACTCCGTTTTGAACATTGCCACTCCGCTCGTCATGGCTTGATTACGAACAAAAACAGGACGCGCTCGGTCGGTGGCATCCACGATGTAGATTTGCCCCGAAAACCCGCTTGCGCTGTATTCAGCGACGATAGGCACACCCGTTGGGAAATCAGGGTCGGGGTGTTCGGTAAAAAATTCCAAATTGTTATTGAGCGCAACGAATTCACGAGGATAGTGAATCTCGAACCAATCTACCACGCCTTCGTCGCCGCCGCTATTGCCACGAAAGGTAAACTGCAAACTACTGCGGTCGCTGAGCGACGAAGCCGCTACGCGCTTTTCTTGGGTATCAACAAACGCCACGCGGTACTCATCGCCCGTGTAGGGCAGTCGGAACGTATCAAGCGGTGTGCGGGACTCAGAAACCGTCAAAACACCAGATTGTCCATCGCCGTTGGTGTTGTAATATCCAGCAGCAATACGATATAACACCGTTCCATTGCGGACAATATTCGGCAATGGCGTTGTTTGCGTCCACGATGAACCATTGATGATACGTGTGCCAAACCAGCGTCTGCCCGAACCACCAAGCGGATAGGGATTGATAGCTTCTTCTTCCCAGAACACCCGCGCTGTATAGCTTGTTGGACGGAAACTTGCTGGTTCTGCGGGTGCAGTGGCAAATGCTGCGGGGCTGCGTTGTCCGCCGCCGATGTTCAGCAAGTACACGTTGGTTTTGCGGGTTTGACTGACGTAGCTGTATGTGTTAATAAAATGCCGAATGGTGATACCGTCATGCCGCCAGCCGTCGCACGATGCACCGTAAAATATCAGTGCGTTCAACCTTCCATCGGTTGTAGTGTCCAACAGCACGGATTGTTCAATCATTTGGTTAAACTCCGATGCTGTGGGCTGTTCGGGCAATTCCATACCTCCCAAACCAAATATCCGAATACTCGACCACTCTTGGCGCGAAATACTAATGCCCGCGCTGGCAAGCTGTTGAGCATCTATGCGATAGATACCCTCGTCTTGAATTTCAATTCTGTACCAACGCCCGGAAGTTTCCTGCACACCAGACTGCCGTTTTCCCTCAACGTTTGCAGAAGCAGCGTTTGGTACAGTTTGCGAAAGCAACGGTGTTGATGACAACAGTGAGAATGATGCAGAACGTTTTGTGCTGTTGTTGTACCAGTCTTGTGCTTGAGCCGTATTCAGGACAGCACTGGTTTCAAGGTCGCGCTGCCATTCTTGTCTGCTCACGGGCGATTGTGCTGGAGATTGCGCTGCGTCGTCAAAACTCACACGAACCCGCAGCACAGTAGGAATTTCTACCATGCCCGATGCTGCATTGTATCGTGCTGCTCGCAGCGTGAGGTGAACAAGATGCTGCGAACGGCTTTGACCAGCATAACTTAGGGTTTGCCATGCTGGAAGCGGATGTGCCCGATAGTTCGGTGAATTCGCCGACGGGCTTGCCACTACGGATTCCTGTGCTATATGCTCCGAACCGACAGCAACACGCTTAAGCGACGGCTTTGAAGCCATCAACGCCTGAAACTGCCTCACCGACAAAGCCTGAATCTCTTGCAGATGAGCTGCTGTTGGCGATAGAACAGCAAGCGGAATAGTCATTTCCAGCCTGTACGGCTCGCCAACGCTTGTTGCCACAGGTCTTGCACCCGCAATGCGGGGGAGTATCACCAAAGGACTGCGCTGCACCGTATCCACACCTATCACTTGTGGCTGATACTCCAAGAGCAGGTGCGACGCTGAGGACTCCAGAACACGAACACCGGGCAAAGCAGTCGGTTGAGCGACATTCCGTTTGGTCTGTTGCGGAGAACCTTGTGTTGATAAACCTTGTGCCGATGTCGCTACCTGACAAAAAGCAATACTGGCAACAACAACCAGCACCCACACAGTCCATACAGAAGACAAGCACCAACTGAGCCTATATTCTCGGGCGAAGCGACTGCTCTGGCAATGATAGTGGTCGGTCTCTATCACGGTTGTTTTCGTTGTTTTCATAACGGTTGTAAAACATGGCACGATGGCGGTAAAGAAAAGCCAGAGCAAGGAGCTAAAACCTTTCTGACTGGCAATTGCATAGTCTTTGACCTTTGGCAATGCTCTTTTCGCTCCTCATTACTCCGCTTCATACTTCGCAATATACGACGTAAATATACAACGTAATAGCGAGACAATGAGCATACAACTTCGAGCGTATAATTTCGCTATGCTGTTGAGCAGCATCATACTACGAATGCAGCACGGGAGAATTCACGCAATACAGCAGTGCACTTGCACAGTACACTCGTACATAAAATAAATTGGCACAGCGAAGTAGTATAGTAGTATCGAGCAATAGTATCAGTATCGAAGACCATGCAGTGAATTCAAGACGCGCAATCGTTTGGGGATAGTGTGTGCAAATTATGCACGATACTGTTCTAAGCAGGTAGTAGTGAGGCGATATGGACGGCAGTGTAAAGGTCAAAAAAGAAACGCTTTGGCGATTGGGCACGCCGCAGCTGGGCTATCGTGGCAGCGAATATACAGAATCTTTGTGTACTGTGCAACTTTTCTCGCATTCCCGCTATTGTGTGAAGTTGTGTTCTTATGCGTTGATGGCAGGACGTACAAACCCATCAGAGGCTTGCAGTCTCCTGAGAGCTTCGTCTTTGCTCACACCGGCAAGAATCATCACGACTGCCGTTTTAACATGACCGCCGCACTCTTCCAATACACGGACGGCTTCGTCGTACTGTACGCCCGTAACGTCCATCACGACACGCTTGGCACGTTCGCGGAGTTTGAGATTGGTCATCTGCAAATCTACCATCACGTTGCCATACACTTTGCCCAAGCGAATCATAGAGGCGGTGGTGAGCATATTCAGCACTAATTTTTGCGCCGTGCCAGACTTCATGCGTGTTGAACCCATGACCACCTCCGCGCCAACGTTCGGCGCAATCACAACATCAATGACTTCATCAGGGAACTGCTCACGAAAGCGGTGGTTGGTCGTTACCATAAGCGTTACTGCGCCCCGCGCACGTGCTTCACGCAAAGCTCCCAAAACGTAGGGCGTTCGCCCTGATGCCGCAATGCCACAAACCACATCGCGCTCACTGACACGTTTTTCGGCAATTTCTCTTGCGCCTTCTTCGGGTCTGTCTTCCGCACCTTCCTGCGCCTCAAACACGGCTGCTCTGCCGCCTGCTATCAGGGCTTGCACCATGTCAGGCGGTGTGCCATAGGTGGGTGGACACTCCGACGCATCCACAATGCCCAAACGTCCGCTTGTGCCTGCGCCAGCGTAGATCAGTCTTCCGCCGCGCTTGAACGCCGCCACAATATGCTCTACCGCTTGGGTAATGTGGGGAATTTCGGCACGAACCGCAGGCACAACTTTCAAATCTTCGTCGTTGATAAGCAGTAAAATTTCTTCCGTAGAAGCCGCATCAATCGCTGATGTTGCGGCATTACGCTGCTCGGTTGGCAGCGCAGCAATTTCGTTAAAAAGCGAAGTCATTGGGTAGCAAATAGCGTAGAGTAAATTGCGAACACCGTAGATACGGTGGTTTCAACCTTTCACAAACCCGATGGAATTGCCATCGGTTTGATGTGCAAATTGAGAAATTTTTTTGTATTCCACACAGGATTTGTTGCAAATGCTTTTGCTTGCTGGTGGCTCGCAAATGCCCCCGAACGTACCCGATAAAACCGCCCGCCCGTAGGCGAAATATGCACTTCCACCCGTGCATCACGAATGCCCTGCTGCACAAGCATTGAGCGTATCTCCAGTGCCTCGTCTTCTGATGCCAGCGAACAATATTGCACCACGTAATACCCCGCGCTGCTCGGCATGTCGCCGTTTGCTGCCGAAGACGGCGTGAAGCGCGACCCGAAAACAGAAGCTGAGGGCGAATCTTGGTCAGTCTGAAAACCCTTATTGTTCAAACCACCGTTCAAACCACCGCTTAAACCCTCGTTCAAACCACCATTGGTTTTACTATTCGGGTTACGAATTGTTGGCGAAGTATCGCCAAACTGACCACCGTTACTCGTTTTTGGAGACTGTGGGCGTTTTTGTGATGGTGATGCCGGCACACCGTTTGGCGGGAGCAGCACAAATTTTCGTTCGTACATCACGTCTTCGTCTTCGGGCAAGCCTGTGCGAAGTGTTTGTGTACGCAGACCTTGTACACGCATTGGCACACCACCAATTTTGGGAATCCCTGTGAGCATGACAAAATATGTTCGGCGCGGCAGCAATTGCACCATGTCGCCTGAGCGGGCAAACACTTGTTTTGCGCTTGCGCTGTCGGTAATAGTGATTTCCGCATCGGCACGATATTTTTCCCCCGTGCGACCGCCCTCAGGATTGGTCATCACAGAAGCACTTTGCTCCACCACGTCAACCGAAAGCCAGATTTTGTGGGCTGTCTGAGCAGTAGTTTTTGTCGTTGTGGATTTTGCTGGTTTGTCCGATTTATCGGATTTTTCTCCTTTGGTGTTGCTATGATTGGTTTTCGCACCACTGCCCGTCGTCGTATTGCCCATCGGTACAAAGGCAGAGGCATTGGCGTTCATGGTTTGTGCCAACCACAATCCAAGCAGTAGCACAAGCGTCCACAGCATTTGTACAAGATGCCGCTCGCGATAGCTTAGCTTTGGCGAAAAAAAAGATGAATCGTATGGCATACAATCGTTCGTCTCGTCCTGAGAGATACACAGTTTGGTAGTCTTCTTAGTAGTTTTCACTCGTCCTTGTACGCGGTACACCGTTGGTACTTGACATAAGACTTCAAAACACTGCCTCAAATCCAATGCCAGTTTTTGGTAACAGTTTCTGGATGTGCAAAGAACTTGTGGACGACTGCATGGACGATTATCAAGCACAAGTCTTGGTTACGCGACTCTTGGTTAGGCTACGGGCACAAAGCACTTGCTTTACAAACTACCTTTGGCTTTTTCCCACTCGACTTTTGCCAATATGTAGTCGTACATTGCCTGCAAATATGCAGTCTGCGTGTCGCGTAGCGTAAATTCTGCCTCTAACACATCCTGATTTGTTGCCTGTCCTTGCTTGTAGCGGTTGTTCGCTGTGGCAACGAGTTCTTCGGCAATCTTGACGTTTTCTTGCTGCAACGTAAGGTTTTGTGCGGCATTACGGAGATTGCTGCGTGTTTGCTCCAGTTCGTATCGAATCGTTTCGCGCAAGTTCGCAAGGGTGTTTTCACTTTTGCTGGCTTGAAGGGCATTTTGCTGGACGCTTGGGGCTTTAGTAAACCACTCGGAAATCGGCACGCTCAGATTCACTCCCACGTAAGAAAGCGGAAACCACTGTCCATCAAAACCAAAATTTTCCCGGAAAGTCTGCGTGCCAAGATAGCCATAGGCAGACAGCTTGGGCAGACTTTGAGCAGAGGCTTTTTGCATTTGCAGCAGGCTTGATTCACGACGCAACAGCTCGCTTTTGAACTCCACACGCTTTTCGGCAGCGCGTTCCTCTGAAATTGCTTGAAGGTTCGTGTCTAAGGCTGCGGTGAGCTTGTCGCTCAAAGTCAGTTGTTCCGCCTGTGCAGTGTTCATGCCGATTTGTGTTGCTAACTGTATCAGACTTAATCGTACTGCATCTTGGGCTTGACGCAAGGACTGGCGTGCATTGGAGGCATTTAAGTACGCACGGCTTACATCGGTTTTGAGCGCGTGAGCGTTTTGGAATTTTGCTTGGACATCGTTGTAAAAATTTGCTGTGCGTGCCGCATTTGCCTCTGCTTGGCGCAATTTTTCTTGGTTGAGCAACGCCGTGTAATACGCCCGCGTGACCGCTATCGTCAGGTCTATCCTTGCTTGTATGGCATCAGTGTTAGCGAGTTCTTCGTTGGTACGGGCAAGAGCCGACTCCACACCGAGTGCAGCGTCGTAAATAGGCTGCTGCACGTCCAAGCCCAGTGTATTGGCAAATTCCCGACCCTGCGGAATGAAAATAAAATCGGGGCGCGACGCTGTTTCTGCACTTGTACCGCCTGCATTTGTGCCGCCTGTCCCTGTGCGCGGTGGCGTGAGTGCGTCGGTAAACTGCCCAATAGGAATTGGCGTTCGTGCAATGATGAGATTTGCCCGTACATCTAACGATGCCGAAATACGCGGCAGGAATTTGTTTCCTGCCTCTTTCAAGCGTTCGGCACTTATTTCGCTCTCTAACAGAGCGTTGCGGTAGGTGGCTTGGTGGTCGAGCGCATAGCGCAAAGCATCGGCAAGGGACAGTGCTTTTGGCGACTGTGGTTGCGCTATTTGCGGTACTCGTGCTGTTTGCGCCTGCGCTTGAGGCGTTACCGACCGCAACACTGGCACAACAAGCAGTATCAATGCCGTGACTGATGCAAGACAAGATGCAAGACAATGAGAGAAATGCCAATAATGATTCATGATTGTGATTGTTTGTAAAATAATACGATACCGTTGTACGTTTGCCTGTTCAGCTTCTGAGCCGTAGAGCGGGTTGGAGCAAATATTAGAATTGGTTACCCTCGGAACACTGTCGCAGGCTCAACCTTCGTGATTTTGCGAATGGCAAATATTGCGCCTGTGGTGGAAATCAGCAACGTGATGAGCAAAAATCCGCCGCGCAACAGTGGTGATAACGTGAATGATAGACCCGCATTTGCCACACCCTGACGAAACCCTTCAAGAAGACCTGTGCTGATGATGTAGCCCACGACAGCCAGCAAAAACGCTTGCGTCAAAATCAACTTTGCCACAAAGCCGTTGGTAGAACCAATTGCCTTCAGCGTGGCATAATCCCTGATGCGGTCAATTGCCGCAGAATACAGCGTTAGCCCAATAATGACGAAACCCGAAATCACCGCAAACACCACCAGCGTTCCCGTTGAAGCTGCAATGCCGCTTTCACCCAAAATTTTCACTTTGGTCGAGATGGCAAGGTCTTTGGCAGTCCAGGCTTTTACGCCTACAATCGTCGCATTGATACGTTCGCGCACCAGCATCGTGTCTGCACCCGGCTCTAAATCTACCAAAATGGCACTGACTTTGTTTGCTGGCACGTTGCCTAACGCCCTCGCCCGCTCTACGGTGGTGAACATAAACAAGCCGCCAAACCCGCGTGCGCCTTTGGTGAGACCAGCAATACGCGCTTTTTTACCACTCAACTCGAACTGTGTGCCGTAGGTCGCGCCGCCAAGCGACACTTGGTCGAACACGTCGCACGTTACCGCGCCTTCGGCAAGAAGGTCTTCGGGCGAACCCTGCGCCAAATTCCACACGCCTCCTTTGAACGCAGGAAACTGTGCGCCTACGAGCAAAACACTGCTGGTTTTGCCGTTTTCAAACTTTGCCGTCGCGCCGCTCACCACAAGCGGATATGCCCGTGCAACGCCCGGAACAGATTCCACCTCGCGCTGCAGCCGTGCGTCTATAAGCCCCAGCGCGTTCACGTCTTCGACTTTTTTGTCCACCACCCACAACCCAACAGTGCTGTTGTCTGCCAGCGCAGACATCAAGCCCGTCAAAAACAGGAAAATCCCCGTTTGCTGACCAATCAAAAACACGGAAATGATAATACCCAACAATGCGCCAAGCGATTTGGGTTTGTCGTAGCGTAAAAATCGTAATGCAGTTGTAATCATGGTGTCTGATTCAAGAACAGTTGTGAAAACGGTGGCGACGTAAAAATCGCCACATACTTCTCTGGAGCTTTTCGCTTTTGCAGCAGTGGCTGTGGCTTGATGCGCGCTATTTTGGCTCACTATTTTACCGCAATCACACATTCCACGCGACTGTTGAAGAGCAGATTTGCGGCAGACTTCAATTGAACCCGAACTTCACGAACACGGCGGTCTTCGAGCGCACCTGCTTCGTCAGAAAAAATAGATTTTTTCTTCAGGTAGGGCGAAACGGTCATCACCACACCCTCAGCCAGTGTTTCGGTGCCGCCTTGTGGTCGGATGCTTGCTTTCTGCCCGACCTGTATTTTGTCCACAAAGAGTTCATCCACCTCGCAGAGTACCGTCACTGAGCCGTCTGGCGCAAAATCTGCAACCGCCGTGCCGCTCTGCACCGATGCGCCAAGCGTAGGAGAAAGGCTGAGAACCGTCCCAGAAACTGGAGCGCGAAGAACTTTTTTGCTGAGTTCTCCTTGAGCAACCCTTGTGTCAGCGTTGAATTCTGCCAAACGACTTTGGGCAGATTGTAAACTGGCTTGCAGACGTTCGACCTCGCGGACGGCGGTTTCGTAGTCGGTGCGGGCGTTGTCGGCGTTTTGTTGGGTTTCGGCACCGCTTTGCAGCAGCGTTTGCAGGCGTTCAAAGCGTTCTTTGTAATTTTGCGCCTTGAGTTTCGCGCTGGCAAGCGAGGCTTGAATGCTAGCAATTTCGCTGATTTGCGTAGCAGACTTGCTTTGGGCAAGCGCGAGTTTAGCGTTTTCGACTTCGTGCGCCAGTTCTAACAGCGGCTCGCCAGCTTGCACATGCTGGCCTTCGCGGACGAAGATTTTTTGCACCACACCGCTTACGTCCATACTAAGCGGCGAAATTTTCGCTTCTGGCTCCACGCGCCCAAGCGCGATAACACGACTGACGTTTGCCATAACCGCGTTAGCAGTAACCATGTTTGCTTTTTCTCCTGTTTTGTCGGCAGGCTTGTCAGCAGCTTGCGCCTGATTACTTTTTCCACAACTGCTTACGGCAAAGCCCAATATTGATGCTGCAATAACAATAAGTGGAGCAGCGTAGAGCGGAAGTGTGCGTTTGATGCTGAAGGTTGTTGAGTTCATAGTGATTGTAAACAAATGATGATATTGAGTTACTGTTGAATTTCATACTTCATACTTCATACTTCATACTTCTCTTCAATGTCCCGCGAGTTCTGCTGGCAAGCCTTCGCGGGCAACGCCGTTTTCAACGGTGATGATGCGGTGTGCGTACTGCTGCAAGCGCATATCGTGCGTAACAACGGCAAGTGCGCGTCCTTGGTCGGCAAGTTCGCGCAGTTCTTCCATGACCACATTTGCCGATTTGGCATCCAGCGAGGCTGTCGGCTCGTCGCAGAGCATGAGTGCGGGTTCGGTCACGAGCGCACGAGCAATGGCGATGCGCTGCTGCTGCCCGCCCGATAGTTGGCGCGGAAGTTGTTTCAAGCGGTCGCTCATGCCCACTTTAGCAATTGCAGCACGGGCACGTTCGCGGGCGGTTTTTTCGTCCACCTGTTGCAGACGCAGCGGCAGCATCACGTTTTCTTCGGCAGTCAGTGGTGCAACGAGGTTAAAATTTTGGAACACAAACCCGATGCTGTTCAGGCGCAATGCAGCCATTTGTTTGTCGTTGAGGGTGTTCGTGTCCGTGCCACGAATCACCACCTTTCCACCTGACGGATAAATCACGCAGCCCAAAAGGGAAAGCAGCGTAGTTTTGCCAGAACCAGACGGACCAATGATAAGCAGCAACTCGCCTTTGCTAACGTGCATGGTCGTGGGCTGCAGCGCAACGATTTCGGTGTCGCCGCTTTTGTAGATTTTGGAAGCCTCTTGCACCCGAGCAACAACGGCATGTTCATCGTGAAGAAGGTTTTTATTGGTTGGTTCTGGTGTTCTGTCTGAAAACTCTTGTGATGATTCTGGCGGTGTTTTCGATAGCGTTTCTGAAGGCATAACATTTCCAGTACACAATGAAAAAATATAGTAACTACGGTTACAGTGCGGCAATGTTGGAAACTGCGCTGTACAGGCTTTGCACGGTAGTCATCATAGACATTTTCGCTTGCCGTGCAAGGTCATTAACAGCATGCTTCATTACCATTACACAGATATAGTACGTAAACGAATAGTTTTTTGAATAATTTTATTCAAAATTGAATAATATACGCAAGTTAATCAAATTTGTACTACATTGCAACATATTATTACATAAATGGAAAAAAATAATATACGATACAGTTAATTAAGTGCTTTTCTTGCAAAATTTTAACTCTATAATTAGTGTTGTAAAAAATCTTGAATATTTCGGTCAGAAGTGTTTAAAACAGTACGTTATTGAACAAACTATTTTTTATTTACTACTATATTTGAATAAATAAATTTGACAATATCACAAATTTGTAATATTTTTGTGTAGGTAAATTCATAATTGAATGAAATATGCCATTTAACAAGCTGGTAGTGCCACCGTCACGTTGAGTAGGTTCAGCATGAGCATGAGAACGAAATATTCGAAACTTTTTGAACTGATGCGGTACTGGCAAGAGTACGAATCATCGGAAAAAAGCGACAACATAGAACGCTTTTCGATTTGGCTGAACAAACGCTGCCACAAAGACAACACTCCAACGGTCGAGCAATCCTCTGCAACAGCACAGGCAGCACAACGCAGCACAACGTACATTGACGGCAACGGCGAAATGGTGCGGAACGTGTCCGAAAGCGACCAAAGCATTAACACCACATCAGCATCACCAGTGTTTGGCACAAAAGCGGCTTTATACGAATTGTACGAGCATGACAAACACCACCACGCGCACACCAGTGATGCTGCCCAAACCGAAGCTATGGCGAGCATACACCGCATGAAAAACTTGACGGAAGAAGAAATGCTCTCCATGCACAAATATCTTCCGCTCGACTCACAAATTGCTACGCTGCTTGGCAGGCTGCACCGCTTTCTGCTGTTCTACACGAAAAAGGTGCTCGCTGACACCGAGATTCGCTCGGTTACGGAGTTTGGCATCGTCGGCTGCATTTACGCGATGGGTGCGCCAAAAAAAATCGAGGTTATCAATCTGAACCTCATCGAAAAAACCACTGGCACAGAAATCATGAAACGCTTGCTCAAAGCGGGCTTAATTGAAGAGTTTGACGACAACGACGACAAACGCTCCAAACGTGTTCGCACAACGCCCAAAGGCGCAGCAGCGTACATCGAAGCCGTACAAAAAATTAGCAGGGTAAGCAAAATCGTGGGCGGCAATCTGCCAGAAGAAAAAAAACAAGATATTGTTGCTGCATTGGACTACCTCAATTCTTTCCATAACGCGATTTACGCGCAACAAGCCGAAGCAAGCATTGAAGAGATTTTAGATAAAAACGTCTTTGCAACAAGTTAGCACACACCACACGATGATAACAGGTGATGTCAATTCAATGTTGAAGACCATGAAGCGCGGAGAAAAAATGAGAGGCAGAATATTACTTACAACGCACTGGAAATACACATCGAATAAATGAATAATGATTATACAATGCTTTGCAAAGCACGTACGGACGCTACGAAGCACTCATGCACTCGATGCTTGTAAGAACCACAGCAACCTTTATGCTCTTGCTCCGTATGCTCAGTGTTAAGCCTCTCAAAACAAACAAGCGAGAAAGCAAAATCGGACTATAAAAGTCGCAGATTTTCCTTGCAAGTCAGACATGAATACTCGTATTTTGTAAAGGCAAAAAAACCCGACAAAAAAAATCTTATTTCCTATTCCTCACAATTTATCAGGGTAACGCTATGAGTTTGGCAGTGCAAATTGAGGAGCTTTTCCGCACCGATCGGAAGAAATTTCTGGGATTTATCCGCCAGCGCGTTCGCACGGCAGAAGAAGCAGAGGACATCTTACAAGATGTGTTCGCCAACGTTCTGACAGCTTCTAACAACGTTTCCAAGCCTATTGAAAATATAGCGTCGTGGGTGTTCACGGCGGTGCGCAATCGTATTATTGATTCGTATCGTAAAAAACGTGCCGAGACGTTTTCCGATATGCAGCTCCCCGGTCACAGCGAAGAAGGTGGTGCCGAAGGGTTTGAAAGTTTCATCAGCGACTATTCGGCAAATCCAGAGCATGAATACATGCGAAAAGCTATTTGGGAAGCTATCTTGGAAGGGCTTGACGAACTCCCAGAAGAACAGCGCGAGGTCTTCGTCAAAAACGAATTCGAGGGCATTCCGTTCCGCCAGATTGCAGATGAAACAGGCGTGAATATCAACACCTTGCTTGCTCGCAAACGGTACGCCGTGCTACATCTTCGCAAACGCTTGCAAGAACTTTATGACTACTCAAGTTTTGAAGAATATCGTTGATTGGACGCTTTGCAGAATAGTGCATCATTGATAGGCATGAGGCTTGTTGGCTCAGCGCGATTAGGTACTATACAGTGTGATTCAAATTCATACAACAGCCTTTCTTGTACAAATTTTCTCCCTCTCCCCTACGAAAGTCCTTCGGTGCTTGTTGTGACAACACAATAGCAACTTAGGGCTTTTTTTGTTGGGTCTTGCTCCGTAAGACTTCTTTCAGAGTCTCACCCAGCCTTATCGGGCGACTCTCTCCCCATGGGAAAGTACGCTTGAAGCGAAGCGCAAAGCAAGTGAGTGCATGGTCAGCAATGGCCTTTGAAATGAAGGAGGGCTTTCGCACAATGGCATTTTTTGAATAGGGGAGTATGCTCCTTTGCTCTATAAGACTTGACACAACAAGGGGTTACAACCCCTTGTTTCCTACTGTTGCGAAAGTCCTAAGAAGCCTATCGTATTGCTGAGATGAAAGATATTACCGCCGTCGCAGTCTGGCAAGAAAAAAACCGTCCGTGCCATGCGTGGAAGGCAGCAGCGTAACCATAGCTGCATCGGCACTCAGCCCGGGCAGCGTAACGCCTTGTGCATTCAGCGTTGGCGCGAGTGGCTCGGTATAGAATTCAGCGTGTTCGGCAAGGAATTGCGCCACAACGTGTTCGTTTTCCTGGGGCATAAGGGAACACGTGGCATAAAGTAGCACGCCGCCGGGTTTGACAGCATGAGAAAAGGCTGACAGCAAGAAGAGTTGCTTTTGAGCGTGCTTTGCGATGCTTTCAGGTGTGGCTCGCCACTTCAGCATAGGCGAACGGCGTGCCGTTCCAAGCCCAGAACACGGTGCATCCACCAGCACGGCATCAAACGAGGCTTTCAGATGGCTCAATTTGCTTGGTAGAGCGTGTTCTGAAGCAGCGTCAATCGTCAGCGTTTTTATGGATGAGATACCAGCACGCTTGGCGCGAAAGGGCAATTCTTTCAGGCGTTCGTACTCGGTGTCGGAGGCAAGAATTTCGCCTTTGCCGCGTTGCAGCGTGGCAATATGCAAGGACTTTCCGCCAGCACCAGCACAAGCGTCCAGAATGTGCCACGATGGCTCAGGCGACAACGCATATGCAGTCAGTTGGCTTGCTTCGTCTTGAATTTCTATCAAACCATCCCGATACAACGGCGTTTGCGTTAGATTCACCCGCTTGTCAATCACAATACAATCTGGCGACAATTTTCCCGCGTGCGCCGGCACTGCTTGTTCCCGAAATGCCGCCAGCAGTGCCTCGCGGGTGGTGGCAAGCGTATTGACACGCAAACACAACGGTGCGGGCGCAAGCAGCGAGGCAGCAATTTCAATTGTCGTGAACCAATCACGGTCTAAGGCATGGAACATCCACTGCGGCACACAAAAGCGCACGGCAAGCAATTCTTCGGCGGCTTCATCGGGCGATTCATGCTCCAAAAGCGTATTGACCTCATCTTCCAGCATCGTCCAATACTCCGCCGCACTTCGCGCAAATAACACGCCCGTTTCTGCCGCTAAACCCGCGTGTTTAGCAAAGTTTATACCTATGACCAATATCCGTTCTTCTATATCAGTACTGTCTGCACCCAACAGTTCTTCGAGTGCCTCATTGATATTGCCCACGCCTGCGGCGTTGCCCATGATGCAGCACGTAGCAACAATTGCCAGTTCTTCGAGCGGAACGTCCTTTTCCTTTTCTTTGGGGTCTGTTGCGTTATGCTGCTTGCGTTCGCGTTCAGTTTCAACGTGTTTGACCGCATGAGCAATGTCGTGCAGGGCTTCTTTGGCGCAGTAGGAAAAGGCGGAATATCCGCGCAGCGTCGCAAACGCCACTTGTGAGATAAACCGCCGGTCGTGTGCGCCGATATATTTTTTTGCGCGAAAATACTCCGAAGCCAGCAGGTCTGCTGGGCGCGGTGATTGCCATATCAAACGCACCAATTGCGCGGTATGACCAAGCAAGGAGGGGAGGCGCATAACAGCATGGATTCAAGCGGTTAGTAAATGCCTGCAGAATTACCCAACTTTTACTAACGCTCGCAGAGCAATGCCACGTGTTAGGACACTACCTTAAAACTTCACAACTAACTTCCCAAACTGGCTTGCTTGGCTCATCGTAGTAAAAGCGGAAGTAATATCGGTAAAAGAACGCACAGAATCAACCACGGGCACAATTTTTTTCTCATGAACAAAGTGCAGCATCTGTGCGAACTCCGTATCGTTGCCCATTGTTGTCCCTTGAATACGAAGTTGCCGCCAAAAAATAGCCTGCCAGTTCAGTTCTGGTGGTCGCCCATTGGTGGCACCAAAAAACGTGAACACACCGCCAAATGCCAATGCCATCAACAAGGCGTTCACGCTTGCGCCGCCCGCACTGTCAATGATAACGTCGAATTCTCCTGCGCGGTTCAGCAGCTCCTGTTCCCAGCCTGTACGAGTGTACAGAACGCCACCATGCACGCCCAATTCTCGCTCTGCACGGACAAGTTTTTCTTCTGAGCCAGAAGTAACCCACACCGTTGCGCCCGCCGCCACTGCAAACTGTACTGCAAACTGCGCCACGCCCCCGCCAATGCCCGTCACCAACACCTTATGACCAGACTGCACGCCCGATTGTGTGAACACCGCACGATATGCCGTCAGACCTGCAAGCGGCAGTGCCGCTGCTTGTTCGGCAGACAAATGCGGGGGCTTTTCAAAAAGTTGCCGAACATCAATCCCCACATACTCGGCAAACGTACCGTTAGCAGGCAAGCCCAAAATGGTGTAGTGCTTTGGGTGCTGTGCGCGAGGATTGTTGCCCCAATGCATCGAAGGATTAAGAACAACTTGCTTGCCAAGCCAGTGTTTGTCTTCCTCAGAGCCAACTCGTTCCACAACGCCACAGCCGTCAGAACCAAGAATGACCCCCGACGTGATTTTGGCGTACTGCCCGCGCCGAATCCACTCGTCGCGGTGATTGAGTGCGGCCGCTTCCATACGAACAATCGCCTCGCCCGCTTGGATACTGGGTTCAGGGACATCAGCTATTTGCAGCCGTTCTTCCAACGGCGCGCTCATATCGTGGATGCGCAATGCTTTCATCATACAGGATTGAAGATGCGTGAAAAAAAGTACGTTGAAAAAGGTTGAAAAGATTGATACGCTCGCAGAGGTATTCCACAAATCACACTCTCAGCGTTCCCGTGCCATCAAACAGGCATACAGACGACACAATCGCGCAATAGTTTTGCCAGTTTTGCCGAAGCGCAAAAACCAGAGAAATTCCAGAGAAATTATGGAACGATTTTTGTTTCCTTGAGCAAGCGAAAGTGATTGGATGAATGACAATAAATCTCTAAATTTCCGCAATGTAGCAGCTATGGCTTTTGGAAGCCTTGCAGCAATTCGCATACTTTTCGGAGTCTCGTCATGAGTACTTTCAGTCTAGCCCTTGAGCGTGTTCTGGAGCGCAGTATTGCGCGGTGGATGCCACAGAGCATATCCACACAATCTGCACACGAACACACTCATAGCCTTGAACATACCGAACGCCTGTTCAAATTTCGCTTGCTTGTGAGCATTGCACTGATGAACTGTTGTTTGAGTATCGTAGGATGTATCAGTTTTCTGGGCGATTGGAGGCATATGACAGCGGTGGCAGTGTTTGGCATAGTCAATATCCTGACGCTTTCGGCTGTGCGGCGTTTCGGTGCGCTGCAAGCCAGCGTTCATACGGCTACGGGCGCACTGATGCTTGGCACGACACTGCTGCTGCTGACCACAGGCGGCACACACGCTTCGGGGGTATGGTTGATGGGCGCATTGACGATGCTACCTATGCTGTTGCTTGGTCGTAAAGAGGGCTTGCTGTGGGCAATAATTTCTGCCTTCATCATTATTGCGCTTGGCGTGAGCGAGCGTCTGGGCGTGATTTCCTCTGTTCCGCCCCAACAGGGCGCGTTTGCGGGAACGCTAACGGCATTGTTTCCGTTGGTCGTTATCACTGGCATTACTTTGCTTTTTGTGTTGGAGCGTGTTCGCAGTGCCGAACGTTTACGCGAAGAGCAGGAGCATTCCCACAGCAAAGCCGAAGAAGTCCAACGCCTGCTCCGCGCTCAGGAACGTGCCGCCAAACGCCAACAAGAGCTCTTAGAATCTTCGGCAGATTTGCAAGTGTATTTGGAACGCAGCATCGAAGCGATTTTACGGGAAATGGACAACTTTGCGCTTGGCGATTTAACCGTCGTCGTTACAGCAGAACAAAACGATAACATTGGGCGGCTTTTTAACGGCTTCAACCGCGCTGTGGAGCAGTTTCGTTCGCTTGTAACGGAAGTTGCTGATGCTGTGCAGCAAACCGCTCACACCACACATCAAATCGCTGACCACTCCCATAGCGTTTCCGAAGGCATGGGTTTACAAACCAAACAAACAAGCGAAATTGCAACGGTGGTGGAAGAAATGACCGCCACGATTGCCGAAAATGCCCGTCAAGTAGCCGCCGCCGCCGCCGAAGCTGCCGAAGCTGAAGAAGAATCCCGCGCAGGCAGTGCCGTGGTGGGCGAAACAATTCAGGGCATGGAGCGCATTGCTGTCGTGGTAGAACGTGCCGCACAAACTATTGAGCAGCTTGGCGCAAGCAGTGAGTCCATCGGGGAAATCACCAAAGTCATTGACGAAATTGCCGACCAGACAAACCTTCTGGCATTGAACGCTGCCATTGAAGCCGCTCGCGCCGGGGCGCACGGACGCGGCTTTGCGGTGGTTGCTGATGAAGTTCGCAAACTTGCCGAACGCACCCAAAAAGCCACGAAGGAAATCTCCAAAACCGTGAAAAATATTCAACAGCAAACCCACGTTGCTATCAAAGAAATGCATTATGGACAGTCCGAAGTGTATAAAGGACAACAAGCGGCTTCTCGTGCCAACGATGCCCTGAGCCGCATCACTTCACGTTCACAGCGTGTGTCGCAACTTATCAACCACATTGCCACCGCCAGCGAACAGCAATCCCAAGCAATGGACGACATTGCCAAAAGCGTTGACCACATTACCACTATCACGCACCAAACTGCTTCCGCCATCATGGAAACCACCGCCCACGTGTTTAATTTGAATATGATGACCGATACACTGCTGTCGCTTGTGCAGCAGTTTAACACAGGCAAACAGCAGCAAGCCCAGTATTCGTCGGACGTAGCTGACTTGCTCAATAGTTTTGGCTCTGCCGCCCAACAAACCTCTAACGGCAATGGTCACACAAACGGCAAACACGACAAGCACGGCAAGACCTATGTGCAACCTCCAGACCACGTTGTGCGTCTATGATGTATGATGTTGTACGATGTATGATGTTGTACAATGCTGAGCAAGAAGGCTGGTGCCACTCTTCTGCTTGACATAACGTAACAACCACCGCCATCTGCTGAATTGCTGGCAAACCGTACATGGCTTCGTCGAAAGCAATGACAACAGCAACGATGATATTGAATGACCACGATACCAGAGACCACAACCTCATCACCTTCATACACATTTGCACCACTACAATGAACCGTACAGAACTTTCTGCCGCTATTTTCCGTATATCACATTTGACAGGAACGTTTGTGCTGCGTTCTGGCGCAACAAGCAATGAATACTTCGACAAGTATTTGTTTGAGAGCCATCCGCAGATTCTCCGAGCTATTGCCGAACACTTGGCATTACTTGTTCCACCGGAAACAGAAGTGCTGGCGGGTTTGGAAATGGGCGGAATTCCGATAGCGACTTCCTTGTCGCTGCACATGGGCTTGCCGTGCGCCTTTGTTCGCAAAAAACCCAAAGACTACGGTACGCGCAAATTCGCCGAAGGCTGCGATGTGGTGGGAAAACGTGTGCTTATCATTGAAGATGTGGTTACAAGCGGTGGGCAGATTATCGAAAGTGCAAAGGATTTACGCGGCATTGGAGCCGTGGTTGCTCCTGTGCTGTGCGTGATAGACCGCGAGGCAGGCGGACGCGACAACCTTTCGGAACAGGGATTACAGCTAACGGCATTATTCTCCATGAACGAACTGAAAGCCGCGGCGAACGTTTCTGCGCCGTAGGCACAGAATTTTTACACTACGCATTTCACCGCAGAGTTGCCCAATGTCCGCACAAGAGCATATTTCGTGGCAGCAAGAACAGGAGCGCGAACACGCGCTGCATCGCCGCTGGCGCAGACGGCGACTGATAGCCCGTTTGCGGCGGTTTGGCAGGCGTGTGCTGATGAGCATGGCATTGACGCTGGGTTTGGTATGGCTTACAGGTTATGCCATTATGCGCTTTGAGCCAACGCGGTTTTGGCTGCGTGATATAGCGTTAAGTGTTACCAATGCCCGCTTGGAAGGGCGTTTGGAAGTAGATGATTTTGGCGGCAATCTGCTTGGCGGTATAACCTTACAGGGCGTAAGGCTGCTTGCCTCTGGTGATACGGTGCTTGCAGCAAACTCCGTGCTGGTGCGCTACGACCTTCAGGCACTGCTCACGGGCGGCTTGGTTATCAACCGTATTGGCATAGACAAACCGTTTATCAAAATTTTACGCTCGCGGTCGGACAGCTCGTGGAATGTGGCACATATCGTCCAATCCACCAACGACAGCACCGTTCAACGTATCCAACTCAGAAAACTGTTCAACGTTATCAGCGTGCGCGACGTGAACATCATGGACGCAACCGTCATCGTCCAAGACTCGCTCGCCCAAACGTTCAGCAACACTATCCACAGCACTTACCACAATGCTGACAGTTTGGTCAAGGCTTATCATCTTCCACAAAGCATACATCCACAGCGCATACATTTGGCGCATTGTCGGTTTGACAGTTGCCGGCTTTCGATTGCCGCCACGTTGCGACCTCAGGAGCATCGGTATGCCTTCACGCTCAACCACTGTTCGCTGCGCGACGAGGCTTCACACTTTGTTTTGCGAAATTGTTCGTTCGGCGCGGCTGTGGACACCAACCACGCAGAGCTCTTCAATCTTCGTGCCGTCACGGCGGAATCGTCGCTCAGGCTTGATGCTGTGATAGACAGCGTGAACGTGTTTACACTCAACAGTTCCAATGCTGCACACAAACTCCGCTCCAAGCCTGTACAAATTTCTCTCAATGCCGATTCCGTGAGCGCACGAGATTTACAGCGTTTTTCACCCATGTTCGATGTGCTGGGCGGCAAGCCCGCGATACGACTCGAACTGCGCGGCACGATGAACGACCTCGCGTTGGAGCGCGTGTGGATTGGTTCTGCGCCCTCCAACGCGCTTGTGTGGCTTGATGGGCGTGTGCAGCATTTGAACGAAGTCTTTGATGCTCCAGAACGGGTGCACCTGCAAGCCACATTCCGCCCCACACGCATTCCCTATGGCGAAGTAGAACGCATCGTTCCTGCTCTGGCAACGCGCGGCATTACGCCGCGTTTGACATATCTTGGTACCGTGGTGCTTGACCGAGCTACGTTCACAGGCACGCTCACGGCATTTCACACAACACTCAAAGCCGCAAGTGCCGTAGGCGGCGTGGAAGCTGACCTCCACATTGACCGCCGAAGCGATACCGTGCGCTACGAAGCCGTTGCACGAACTGCCGCGCTCAATCTTGCGCCCATTCTGGGCAACGCCGCGCTTGAAAGCGCGCTCAACACCGCTATCTACCTCAAAGGGCAGGGGCTTACCCTACAAACGCTTTCCGCCACGGCACGAGTGGAATCCAACTCATCGGTCATTGCTCGCCGCGCCCACGATTACGCGCTTGTCAACCTCTCAGCAAGCAACGGTGTGTTCACGCTGGAGAACGCGAAAATTCAGTGGAATCGCCGCCCAGAATTTGACGAGTATCATTACGACGATGCGCAACTTTCCGAACATGCCCTGAGGCCTTCGCAAATCCTTGCTTCTGGCAGCATAGACTTGAGTAACCCTCTACAACCCTCGTACAGACTGGAAGCACGGGCTTTTCATCTGGATTTAATGAACATCGTGCCAGAAACAGGTGTGCAGAGTGATGCGACGATGAAGATTACCGTTACAGGGCGCGGCGTTGATATGGACAGTTTGCAGGGCAATGTGAACATTATTGCTGATGAATTTTTCACGCCATCGCAAGCATTTGAGCCGTTTGTGCTGAATATGCGCTTGGAACGCACACCAGACGGACGCGGCAGCTACAACCGATTGTTTCAACTTTCGTCGGACTTTGCCGATGCTACGGTGCGCGGCGAGTTTACGCCGGGCAGTTTTGTACGGTCGTTCGCAGCGCAAGTGGACAACGTGATATACCAAGTACGCCGAAAATATCACCTTATTCGTGATTCCGCCTCCGCGCCCGTGTGGGAGGGACTATACCACCCCACAAGCTCAGAATCTGTGCCGCTTGATGTAGAATTTTCTTTGCGCCCGCGGGATTTGTCCTTGCTTGCACTGTTTACGGGCGATGTAAAAATTTTGGGCGAAGGCGAGTTGCGTGGCTCTATTCGCGGTTCTACACGGCAGTACCAATTGCGGATAGATTCCTCGCGGCTTGCGTCGTTCCGATTTACCGACGGTCTGGTCAATGTGCAGTTTCGCAAGGCACTCGTGGCAGGAGAATTTTACAACGGCTCATTTGCAGATTCGCTGAACACCGTTGGCGCATGGGCAGTGATGCAGTGCGATACTTTTGCCTACGATGATTGGGTATTCCGCAATGCCCGCGCTCAGGCTCGTTATGACAGCGAACGTTTTGTTTTCGATGTTCGTTCGGACTATAAGAACCTCCTTCGTTTTGCCGTGCGCGGTGAACTTGATGTGTCCTCTGCCAATGCAACACTCTGGTTGGACACCGCTACGGTAGGCTATGGCAAGCATTGGTGGGCAAACGAGGGCAAGATTGATGCTGTGCTGAATCAAGCAGGTTTACAAGCTCAAGCCTTCACCCTGCGGCGTGTAACCAACAAAGAGTATGATGAAACGCTGTCGTTGAGCGGTATTTGGTGGTTTGACCGGTTTGTGAGCGCACAAGCTGTGCTGCACAATCTGCCCTTGCACGATGTTCATACTATTCTCCCCCAAAGCGACCAAACACAACTCTGGAAGCCCTTGTACGGCATTGTGCGTGAACTCCGCATTGGTCTGGACGGTTTGTGGACAAATCCTACTATTACCGCCACGATGAATGCTGACAGCCTTGCCTACAATGGCGCAATGATTGGTGATGCGGTCATCACGGCTATTCATCGTGATTCGACCATAACAGGCAACGTGGAGTGTACAAGCCTGCTCAAACGCTTGCATACCACTCGCACCGACAACGCTGCGTTAGACCACACGCAGATTTTGCGTCCACTGGTTATCAATGTCCGCACCTTTCCCCTGAACTTGGCATTAGTGCCAACAGAAGAGCGTATTGTGGACAACCGCCCTATTGATATTCGCTTTGATGCCGAACAATTCCCTCTTAGCGCATTGGCGCAGTTTATCCCAGCGGTAAATTCTGTGCGCGGCATAGTGCAAGCACATTTTTCCATTACAGGCACAACATATAACAACATCAACTATCGTGGCGATGCCTCGATTTCTCAGGCTTCGATGGTCGTCGATGCAACAAATCTTCGCTATTTCGCCAACGCTAACCTCACACTCAACAATGATGTGGTGAACATTACCGCGCTGAACGTTCGCAACGATTCGCTGGACTACCCGCGTGGACGGGCTTCTGCCACAGGCTGGGCGCGACTGAAGGGTTTTGCTATTGACACCTTCGACCTCAGCGTTCGCAGCCCAAGTTTGCTGGTATTGGCTGATGCTTCGCGCATTACGCACCCGAACCTCTACGGCGATGTAGTGATTCAAACAGGCGTACAGCACCCAACAGAACCCAAACCTTCCGAGCCGCTCCACTGCTACGGCACACTGGAGAAGCCCTTTTTGCGTGGCGATGTGAACATTTTGGAGGCAAGCATTGTTCTGCCCGACATGAAGTCCGTCAAAACTGAGTACCGCGCATTTTGCTTTGAAACACAAAAACAAGAAAACGGACGCAAAATTATCATTGGACGAGACTGTTCACCAAACGAGTACGCACGACCGATTTCTTCAGAACCTATGAAGCCCACCGCGACGGCAGTATCCGCTACAACGCCAAGCATCACAACGCTCAACGACCTTGAGCATTATCAGTACAGTACACCAGAGTACTACACAGCGCACCATCTTACAGCGACATCTACGCCAGATACAAATGCAACCTTTATCCCGCCCAATCTTCCCGCCAATTTGCTTGGGCTTAACACGCTCGACACGATGCTCAAGGTAGAAAACTTGGGCAATGAGCGTCGCTTTTTGCCACAGCACGACGCTGCTCTCATGCGCTCCAGTGCACCGACTGCAAGTACCGAACAAGGGCGCAGAACAATTGCAGAGCGCAGTTTTGCAGACAAAATCGATTACGATTTGAACGTGAAACTCAAAGGCAACTTTTTTATCACGATGGATTTTAGCTTCATAGACCAACTTGTAGCAACTATCGCCCAAGAAGACCCCACAAAACCGCTTCGATACGTACAAACACCCGACAATCCCGACGAACCCAAATTGTTCGGCACACTGCGAGTGCGCGAAGGCTCAAAGTACAATTTTTATCGGCTGTTCAACACCACAGGCACGATGGCATTTACAACAGGCTCGATGGACAATCCGCAGCTTAATTTGAACGCTACGCTGCGCGGTCAGCGCCTTAACCCAACGGGACGTGGAACGGATGAATACACGGTGCTGCTGGAATTGACAGGAACAAAACGGCAGCCGAACGTCAAAATTTCGTACTTTATTGGCAATCAGCCCGGACTCGGCGACCCCGTCAAAGTCCAGAGTGACGCGATTATGTTAATGATTTTTGGCAGAACACAGGACGAACTCGCCCTGCAAGGCATTGGGCGCGGCGTGGGCGAAGCAACAGTGCAAGGCTCGTCATCGGCAGCATCGAAGGTATTGACCGATATTTTGCAAGGCACGGGCATTATTCGCAGTGCTGACATCTATTTTTCCAGCAATCGCACCGGTAATCCGCTTGACCTGTCGCAAGCACGAGTGCAACTTACGGGCGAAATCAGTGATTTGGGCGTGGTCTGGCAAGCCAGCAATGACATTGGTGCGGACAACGCGCTCAATCCCAGCTTTACGATAGACGTTCCTCTCAGGGCTTTTTTGAACCAGGAACTCTTTCGCAATATTGTCCTCCAAGTAACGCGCTCGGTCGTTAATGCCAACGTGCTTACACGCCAACAACGCGAACTTGAAGTCAAACTGAGCGTTCAACACCGTTGGTAAAAAGCCCAGAACAAGCCCAAAAACCATTACTAACCACCCACAGCATCCTCCACCGTCGGCAGAATACCCCATGCACAATCGCGTTTTTGGCACACCACAAGCAACAGCACTGGTCATGGCAGCTATGATAGGAACCGGCGTGTTTACGTCGTTAGGACTGCAAGTACAGTCCATTCCTTCCGCGTCGGCAGTGCTTCTCTTATGGGTATTGGGCGGTGTGTCGTCGCTTTGTGGTGCGCTTGCTTACGCCGAGCTTGGCGCGGCACATCCACGCTCTGGCGGCGAATACCACTTGCTTGCTACGGCATACACTTCCACGCTTGGCTTCATTGCTGGTGTAGCAACGTTGATTGCGGGTTTGGCTGCGCCAATGGCGGTGTCGGCGGTAGCATTTAGCAAGTACATGCACAATCTCATGCCATTGCCAGCACCTGTGTATATTGTGGGTGTGATAGGATTGACCACAATCCTGCACAGCGTCAATGTGCATGTGGGGGCGGCACTGCACAGCGGAGTAACGTACTTCAATGTGGCGTTAATGCTGATGTTTATCTTTGCTGCGCTGGTCATTGATGTACCGAACGTACCGCCGCCAACGCTTGTACCAACGGCAGATGACCTACGGTTTATGCTGTCGCCATCATATGCGGTAGCGTTTGTCTTTGTGGTCTATGCGTATCTGGGCTGGAATACCTCTGTGTACATCATAGACGAGCTGCACGAACCGCAAAAAACCTTACCCCGCTCGGTGATTGCGGGCGTTTTGGCGGTTACAGTGTTGTATGTGGCACTGAATTATGCGTTTTTGCACGTGGCTTCGCTGGCAGAGTTATCGGGAAAGGTAGATGTGGGCTACATTGCTGCGCGGGGAATCGTGGGTGAACAAGCAGCAGTCCTGATGAGCACGCTTATTGCGCTTGCGCTGTTTGCCAGTGTGAGTTCCTACACCGTCTTGTCGCCACGTGTTTGGCGGGTAATGGGCGAGGACTATGGCAGCAGCTATGCACTGTTGCGCTTTGCAGCCCGCACCAACGCTCGAGGTGTACCAACACCCGCATTTTGGCTTCAAGCCGCACTTGCGCTTGGCATTGCGCTGAGTTCCGCGTTTGATGCAATTTTGATTTACACGGGCATACTGCTCACGGCGTTCAATATGCTGGCGGTACTTGGCGTTATCGTCTTGCGTGTGCGTCGTCCTGAATTGCCACGCCCATACAAGGCTTGGGGCTACCCGCTTACGCCTCTTGTGTTCGCTGCAGTCAGCCTGTGGATGATAGGATACAGCATTCTTGAACGCCCTTGGGAATCGCTCTGGGTGGCACTAACGTTTGTAGGTGCTTATGCTCTGAACGCCCGTAATCTCAAGCCAAAGCACTAAGTGCTGTCATAGTAGACTTCTTTCAAAAGTGCTTGTGATAATGCCCTCGCCCGCTTTCCGCCTCGCTTTAAGCACCCTCTTCCAGTGGGAGAAGGATGGGATGAGGGTTTCTGAAACTATTCCCCTTCTGCTTCTCTCAGGCTTCATTGCCGCTACTTGTCAGGGCTTAATGGGAATATCGGCAAAGTCCACGTTGAGTACGGGATATTCGCGCCAATCCTGAAAGTCAAAATGCCACCATTCGTGGCGCACGCCACGAAAGCCTTCCGCGTGCATCACCGTCTGCAGCAACGAACGCATAGCACGCTGTTCAGCCGTGCCACCATTGTAGTCAAGCGCGGCACGTTCGTCCAGTGCGTCGTATTCGCTGGGCATGGGAATTTCTTTGCCTGTCTTGAGGTCAAACAGCGACACATCCACCGCACAGCCGCGATTATGCACCGAACCTGACTGGGGATTGGCAACAAACTTGCGCTGCGCGGGCGAAACTGCCTTCCAAAACACGTTCGTTACGCTCCAAGGACGGTAGCCATCAAACACCAAAATTCCATATCCACGCGCGCGCAGCTTGCGGTGGACTCGGACTAAGGCTTCAGCGGCTGGACGCTGCAAAAATGCCCGTGCTTGCGCGTACACGGCTTTCCCCACGAAATTATGCGCCGTAGCATAGCGAATATCCAACTTGATGCTTGAATCCAAGCGCACCAGTTCTACCAAATCGGGTTGGCGTTTCCCAAGATTTGCCTGCACAAGGTGTTGGGGCAGTCCGCTTTGAAATGGCTGGCAATAAAGGTTTACAAGCGGCATCCGTACCGTAACCAGAAGCGTCACCAGAACCGTACACAGTGTTTTGTTCATATTCATAGTATTGCTCAGGGTTGTTACCAGTGAACATCATGCGTTTAGACGTTGAAGAGAGGCAGCCGTTTGCCTGACCATTCAGGAAACAAGACCTCATCGCGCTTTACGCCAAGGTGCTTGCCAGCAACTTCGGCAAAAATAGCGCGAAAATCCGTTGTTACAGGCACATCACGACCGTCTTCAAGGTTTTCTGGTGCAAGCACAGGCAGCGTGCCGTGCACCTTGCCGCCGTCGATGTGGTTGCCCAAAATAAACAAACACGAGCCGCGTCCGTGGTCAGTGCCACCAGAACCGTTTTCGCGCACGGTACGCCCAAATTCCGTCATCGTCATTACGACCACATCGTCTTGGTAAGGCTCAATATCTGCCCACAATGCCGTTATCGCTTCCGCCAAATCCCGCGCCCGCCCAGCAAACGCGCCGTTTGAAGTACCTTGCTGAACGTGCGTATCCCAACCACCAGATTCCGCAAAGGCAATTTCCAAGCCCACATTGGCTTTGATAAGTTGGGCAATCTGGCGCAGACTGTTGCCAAGTGGTGAAAGCGGGTAGTTCACACCCGACGCGGGTTTGTAGTTCAAAACATTGGATTTCGAGAGCAATTTGACAGCATCAAAACTTTCCTTGCCTGTGCCTTGCAGAAGTCGTTGCGAAGTTTGCTCGTAGAGTGCTTCCAAACTCGTTTCTGTACGCATGGTAGTGGTTGCACCAGTTTTTCCGCTAGCTTTTACGCCAAAATCTTCTAATCTCGTAACCGCTATGGCAGGTTCGTTGCCATAGAGCGATTTGGGCAGCGCAGCGGTCATGGAAACTGCACGAAATGGTGTTTCGCTGGTGTTGGTCTTGCCTGAACCATGCTCCACAAGTCCCATAGCCCTGTTAAGCCAGCCCGACGGCGTGCCTTTGCGCCCGGGAGTGCCGGTTTCCATGTAGTCTTGTGCGTCGAAATGGGAGCGCGTACTGTTCGGCGAACCCATACCATGCACAATGCCCAAACGCTGCTCCTTGAAGAGCCGTTCAAAGGGAGCAAGCGCAGGGTGCAAAGCAAATCTGCCATCCAAGTCTATCAAACCACCTGTTGTTCCTGTTGCGGCGACATCCATAGCAAGACGCGGGCGCAAAGTTTTCAAGATTGGGTCTGTAAATGGCGTAACAGCCATCAGACCATCCATTGCGCCGCGCTGAAAGATACACACTAACGTTTTACGACGTTTAAGCGAGGTTTGGACAATTTCTGCCGAAGCACGAGCCAGAAACAATGGCGTGCCGCCTATTCCAAGCGATACAACAGCCAGACCACTTGATTTCAAAAATGCGCGGCGTGTGAAAGCTGACATATCTGCCCCCAATGATAGATGATAGATACTTGTAGTGAATGTATGCTGTGTTATGCAGCCAAATGTGTAGCCAAATACTGTTGTTCGATGAAGCGTATTCTACGAAGGGTTTAAATCTCTCAGGACTTTCAAACAATAGCGAACAAGGGGTTGCAACCCCTTGTTTTGCCAAGTCTTGTATAGCAAAGGAGTATACTCCTCCTATTACTATCTTCAAGCCCGTTTCAAAACAACACATCTGTCCGCTTTGTGTCTCATCCAACAGCCCACAACACCAGTAATGACGCTATCATTGAACGATGACACTCTCAACATGAGAAATCAACACGAGAATTTGCGCCATTTTGAAGCACTCTGCACTTTACATAAACACTTTTGGAGTAAGATTTTACGCGGTTTGCAGGTTTTTTTCTGGCATGGGAATTGAATAGAGGGTCTATGAATTTGTGCTATACTATGTCGGGAACTTATTGTAAGTTGCGAAGCAATTTTTGAATTATCTCTATTCACCATGAACACCACTTGTACTTTTTCCGCCACCATGAAGCGTTTTGCTACCACACGCTTGTTTGCTGTAACCGTGTTGCGTTTGAGCACGCTGACCATTCCCGTAGCTGCTGCCGAAGACCACCTGCTTGCTGCTAATACAAAGCCAAACGATGCCAGCAGCACTATCACGACCAAACTTGGCGAATACACGAGTGCCGTTGGCGATGCACGGTTTAGCACGATTGACCGCTATGTGGCAGACGTGCCTAAATCTGTCGAAACATCACCAGAAAAACTTGCAGCATATCTGATGCGCGTAGCAGGAACAGATGTCGAAAAAGCCCGCGCTATTGCACGGTGGATAAACGCCAATGTAAGCTACGACTTTGAAGGCGAATCGCTTGCACAAGAGCTTCAACCGTCGTCAAATGCCGATGCGGTGTTTGCTAAACGCCGCGCTCTCAGCCTTGGCTACGCAAACTTGTTTACCCGCATGATGCGTTCGATTGGCATAGAAACCGTAACGATTCAAGGTTGGAAAAAAGGGTTCGGCTACACGCCCGGCGATAGCACCACACTCAAACGCCATGCGTGGAACGCCTTCAAAACCCGCTCTGGTGCTTGGATGCTGCTTGATGTGTCGGTGCGCCGCGAAGTAGAAAACGGCGATGGTGTCTATAAAACGTCCTATGCTGATGGATTTTTCTGCATTCAGCCAGAGCACTTGATTTATTCGCACTTTCCCGACGATGCAAAATGGCAGTTGCTTGATAAACCGCTCTCTAAAGCGGAATTCCAGCGTGCAGCACAGTATTTTGGAGCATTTTATGGTTTTCCCGTTACATTGCATTCTCACAAAGAGTACGAGGTTACTATCAAAACTCGTTCGTTGGTGATGGAATTTGATGCCGAAGAAACACTGACGTTGGGCGCACGGGTCTATGGCGACGGCAAAGAAGTCCGTCAGGCAGTAAAGTGGTCAAACGAGGGGCGAAAACGCACAATGACCGTCAAATTCCCCGCTCCAGGCACGTACAAACTTGAACTTACGGTGGCAGAGATGATTGCCAAATCACATAAACACAGCGAAAATGCTCAATTTGTGGGGTGTGCCGTGAAAACCATTGCTGAGTACGAAGTCGTTGTAGAGCTCAAGGGAAAGATGCTGGCAAGTGGTAAATAGCAACAAAGCGTGCCTTCAACCAACACTTGCCAATCACACACTTCCAGAGAAGGCAATCAAACAACCAGTTTGTCCACACTGAACTATAAACACGCACAGTGCCGTTGTTTGTTGAAAACAACGGCACTGTGCGTAGTTAGCATAATCTTTAGTATAGCCAAGCAGTGTGGCGGTCTCGGAGACGACCTTATGCGTCCTGACTGCCTTGATGCTTGGGATGTTCAATACGAAAACTCAGGTCGTTATTGAGCATTTCTTTCATTGCCAAAAAGGTTGGTTTGGCAATTTTGTCGAACTCTTTGCTGATTTGCAACTGGTCGTAGTTGCCGTACTCGGTTTCATCCTCAAGCGGGTCAATGTGTTGCATACGTGCTTGCAATTGGACTTTCACATCGTCGTTGATTTGACGCGCACGCATACCCATTGCCGTAATCGCCTCGTAAATAGAACCTTCCTGCGAGCCAACAATCCTCACTGCTACGGGATTGATAGAATAATCTTTCGATACAAACGTGGACATAGTATTTATCGGGGTCTGCAGTTGCTGAGAGTGGGGTGAATTACGGAATTGTTGAGTTTGTTATGCTATGCTTTTGAAGGGCATAGGCATCAAAAATACAATTTTTTGAGAATATAGAGAAGATTTTTTTTGACACTTGCGCTTCTGTGTCAGAACTCCTAAGTTTGTGATTGCACAATGTGTGCATCCGTGTTGTTCAGCCTTGTTTTGTATCACAACTTTTTACTTCTTACACCGTATCACTCATGGCAACGACTCCAATTCTCCGTTTAGCAATTCAAAAATCTGGCCGATTAACCGACGAATCGCTTGAACTAATGCGTGAGTGCGGTATTGAGTTTAACAAAGCCACTGGCAAACTCAAATCGCCGGCGTACAATTTTCCGATGGAATTTCTGTTTTTGCGTGATGACGACATTCCCGAATACGTTTCCGACGGCGTGGCAGATGTGGGGATTATTGGCGAAAATGTGCTTGTCGAAATGCTGCATAAACTCAAGCAACCCATTACGATTGCTGAACGGCTCGGGTTTTCACGCTGCCGGCTGTCGCTGGCGGTGCCAAAAGGCGTGGCATATACGGACGTTCGGTCATTACAGGGGAAGCGCATTGCCACATCATTTCCGCAGATTTTGGGAGAGTATTTACATGAACACGCTGTGCAAGCCGACATCCACGAAATTAGCGGTTCGGTGGAAATCGCGCCAAGCATTGGGCTTGCCGAGGCAATCTGCGATATCGTCAGTTCTGGCTCTACGCTGCTCAGTAATGGGCTTGTGGAAGTGGAAACGATTTTCCGTTCTGAGGCTGTTCTCATTTCACGCCCGCTTAGTGCCGAAAAACAGCGCGTTCTCGACGATATGCTCTTTCGTATTCAGTCGGTCAACCGCGCCCGCAACACCAAGTATATCATGATGAACGCACCGAACGCGGCAGTTGCAGAAATTTCTCAGCTGCTGCCCGGCATGAAAAGCCCAACGGTCACGCCACTGGCTGAGTCAGGCTGGAGTTCGATTCAATCGGTCGTGCGTGAAGACCAGTTTTGGGAAATTATTGGCAAACTCAAAGCCGTTGGCGCGGAAGGAATTTTGGTGATACCAATCGAAAAAATGGTATTGTAAACGCTTGAGCATACTTACCTCAACATTATGACCATTCATTATGAACATTCTCCGTTATCCGCCGCGCACGGCGTGGCAGGAACTTGCAGAGCGTCCTGTGATAAACACACAAGACCTTGAACGCCTTGTGCTGCCTATTCTTCAAGCTGTGCGTGAGCGTGGCGATGCAGCATTGTACGACTATGCTGAACGCTTTGACAAGGTCAGCGCAGCAATGCTTTCAACGCTCGTTGTGCGCCCAGAAGAATTCGATGCTGCCAAACAATCGGTACCGGAGAGCCTCAAAGCCGCGTTACAGCTTGCAAAAGAAAACATCGAGCGATTCCACATTCTCCAACGGGAAGTGCCAAGCATTGTGGAAACACGCCCCGGCGTGCGATGCTGGCGCAAGAGTGTGCCAATTGAGCGTGTGGGGCTGTACATACCGGGTGGCACTGCACCGTTGTTTTCCACGGTACTGATGCTTGGCGTACCAGCACAGATTGCTGGCTGCCCTGTACGAATCTTGTGTTCGCCGCCGAATAGTGAGGGCAACATCCATCCTGCTATTCTGTACGCTGCCGAACTTGTGGGGATTCAGCACGTGTGCAAGGTAGGTGGAGCCCAAGCAATAGCAGCCATGGCGTTTGGCACGGCATCAGTACCACAAGTAGATAAAATTTTTGGTCCGGGCAATCAATATGTAACCGCCGCCAAACAGCTTGTGCAGCGGGGCGTATTTGGCTCTGTTGTGGCAATAGATATGCCCGCCGGACCGTCGGAAGTGTGCGTACTGGCAGACGAAAGCTGCGAGCCAGCCTTTGTTGCCGCCGATTTACTCTCGCAAGCTGAACACGGCGTGGACAGCCAAGTTGTTCTTGTTACTACGTCTGAGCAGGTCGTAGAGCGTGTTCAGCACGAACTCAACAACCAAATTACTGCGCTGCCCCGTCGGGCAATAGCCGAACAAGCACTGTGTAACAGCCGCATTATTTTGCTGCACAGTGTCGATGAGGCGGTTGCGTTTGTCAATCTCTATGCGGCTGAACATCTTATCATTTCTGCACACAACGCCGAACACATCGCCGAACGCATCACCCAAGCGGGTTCGGTGTTTATTGGCAATTTTTCGCCTGAATCGGCTGGAGATTACGCCTCTGGCACCAATCACACCTTGCCCACCAACGGCTATGCACGGGCACATAGCGGGGTGTCGGTGGACAGTTTCGTGAAAAAAATTACCTTTCAGCATCTTTCGCGTGAAGGCTTGCAGCAGATTGGCGCGGCAGTGGAAGTCATGGCTGAACACGAGCAACTTCACGCCCACAAACACGCCGTTGCAGTAAGGCTACAAGCATGAAAAGGCTTACCTTACCGTTGTGTGTTTCCCGTGTACACGAACGCGCGTGCTGTTCATCAGCGCGTTGCTCAAGAGCGTGTCAATGACGCTAATTGCTCTTGATACCTGCTCCATTCCTCAAGTTTGCTCTCTAAGTCAGCGCGTTGCGCCTCGTGTAATGCTAACTGCGCTTTAACGTTGGGCGCGGTGTAAAACTCTGGGTCGTTCATCTGTTGTTCCAGCACGGCAATACTCGCTTCTAATGCTGCAATTTCTGCTTCGCACTGCTCTACGAGTCTTGTCAAGCGCCGTTCTTCGCGCTCGCGCTGTTTTTTTTCTTCGCGTTGCCGAGCGGCTTCACTGGCTGAACTTGCTGTGCTGGATGTGCCAGAAGCCTGCGCTGCGTTCTGCACCGAACTTTTCGGGTTTAGTGCGTCCTTGGCAGGTTCTTGCATCAGTACGTCTGCGTCTTGGAGAATGTCTTCTCTGGATAGCTCCTTAGACGGTTCTTTGGATGTTTTGCCGTTTTTTTCCAATTGTTTGAGCGAATCCAAATTTTTCAGGCGCAAAAATTCGTAAATGTCACCCGAAAATTCTTTCAGCGTACCACCGCGAAATTCCACCACCTTGCTCGTGAGACCCTGTAAAAAGTCGCGGTCGTGCGACACAACAATCAATCCGCCGTCGTAGTCCAAAAGTGCTTGCTTCAGCACGTCTTTCGAGCGCATATCCAAGTGGTTTGTAGGCTCGTCCAGCACGAGTGCATTGACGGGTTCTAACAGCAGTTTTGCCAGTGCAAGCCTTGATTTTTCGCCACCTGATAGCACTTTAACTTTTTTGTACACGGTGTCGCCGCTAAATAAAAATGCACCCAGTAAGTCCCGAATTTTGGTTCGCATTTCACCAGTGGCAGCGCGGTCTATGATGTCCAGCACCGTAGCATTGGGGTCAAGCATTTCGGCTTGGTGCTGCGCGTAATACCCTACGCTGACGTTATGACCAATCGTGATGCTGCCTTCGCAATCCTCTTTGCCTATGAGCATTTTCGAGAACGTCGTTTTGCCTTCGCCGTTTTTGCCCACAAACGCCACTTTGTCGCCCCGTTCGAGCGCAAAGGTGATGTTTCGCAGAATGACCGTGTCGCCAAATCGTTTGGTCACATTGTGTGCTTCAAACACCACGCGCCCTGAGCGCGGTGCTTCGGGAAAGCGAAAGCGTACGCTTGTGGTGTCTTCTTCGTCAATTTCGATGCGGTCGATTTTGTCTAAGGCTTTAATGCGGGATTGCACCTGATTGGCTTTGGTGGCTTTGTAGCGAAAGCGTTCGATAAACCGTTCGGTGTCGGCAATTTCTTTTTGCTGGTTTTTGTATGCCGCTATTTGTAACGCACGACGTTCAGCCCGCATTTCTGCGTAGCGCGAGTAGGACGCGGGGTAATCGTACATTTTCCCCAGCGAGATTTCCAGTGTGCGCGTGGTTACGGCATCCAAAAAAGCCCGGTCGTGGGAAATGAGGACAACTGCGCCTTCGTAGGTTTTCAGAAATTCTTCCAACCATGTCAGCGATTCAATATCCAAGTGGTTTGTTGGCTCGTCTAACAAGATATATTCAGGCTTGCGGAGCAAAATTTTTGCCAGTTCAATCCGCATTTGCCAACCACCGCTAAATTCATCGGTTAAGCGTGAAAAATCGCTTTGCACAAAACCCAAGCCCGACAAAATGCGCTCAATATCGCCCTTGAGCGCGTACCCGCCCAGACGATGAAAATCTTCGTTGGCATCGGCAAGCTGGTGAACAAGTTGATGGTAGGCTTCTGAATCAGTGTCCGTGCGCCGCGAAAGTTCATCAGCGAGGTTATTGACGCGCTCTTCAAGTGCCAAAGCCTCGGAAAACGCCGTTGCTGCCTCGTCATAGACCGTGCGACCACTTTGCACAATGCCGTCTTGGGGCAAATAGCCTATGCGTAGGCCATTGGCGCGGCTCACTGTGCCGCTTTCAGGCTCTTGTAAACCTGCTAAAATCTTGAGAAGCGTGGATTTTCCTGCACCATTTTTCCCCACCAAGCCAATGCGGTCACGTTTTTCAATCATAAACGACACCGCGTCAAAAAGAAATGTACCGCCAAACTGAATTGAAAGCCCAGAAACAGCAAGCATGAGCCGTACTTGTTAAGTAGTTGTAAAAAACGATGTTGTCAAGAGCATGATTCGACAATATACGCACAACACGCGCATTATGTGCGGCGAACTGCGGAGTTTTCCACTTATCCACATCAAGCGAAAAAACCTTGCCAGAAAGCACAAAAATACGAAATTTGCAAGGAGTGGTTACGGAACATATGATGACCTGCAAGCCTGATAAAACAAGGCGTTGAAAGAGCAGCACTTACACTTTGCCGCAAAGATTCAAGGTTTTTTTTTCGTAGCCAAAAATATTCTTCTTGGCATCAGATGCTAAAATTGCAAAATTCGCAACCTCTTTTCAAGTTATCGAGTACATCACCAACAGCAGCGCGTTCAACAACGCGCCGCAACGGCGTATTGCTACGGGTTTCACTTTACCACGATTAGATACAACGATTATGCCACAACATGTTACGGAATTGTTCTCTCACGTTGCCAGCACGAGTGTTGAACGCATGGAACTTGAACGCACGGAGCGTGAGCAGCCAACCATGAGTGCCAGTAGTAACGAGTCTTCTGCGGAACGCCCCCAGCCAATTCCTGAAGCAGACCCTGTGGCAGTAGAGTTGTGGGCAAAGTGCTTGACCATTATTCGTGATAACGTTACGCCGCAGGTGTATAAAACGTGGTTTGAGCGCATTCAGGCGTTAAAGTGGGAAAATAACCAATTTGTCATCCAAGTTCCCAGTCAGTTTTTTTACGAGTGGATAGAAGAACATTTTTACACCCTTCTTCAAAAGACGATTTCGCAGGTTTTAGGTGCAGGAGCGCAATTGCAGTACCAAGTGGTGGTAGAAAAATCGGAGTCAGAATCTGACAAACGCACTCTCAAACTCCCAGCAAAACCTTCGGCTGCCGCTTCTACTGCTGCTCAGAATCAGTTGCCATTCCAAACAACCGCTGTGCCGCAGCAGTTTCCAAATTTTCTCAATCCCAATTACGTGTTCGAGAATTTTATTCGCGGCGAAAGCAACCAGTTAGCGGCGGCGGCGGCTTTAGCCATTGCAGAAAAACCGGGCAGAACAAAGTATAATCCACTGGTAATTTACGGAAACACAGGACTGGGCAAAACCCATCTCGTGCAAGCCATTGGCAATCGTGCGTTGCAGTTGCACCGCAATTTGCGCGTGATGTACACCAACAGCGAACGCTTTACGATGGAATACGTCAACGCAATCCAAAATGGCAAGGTGAACGAATTCACCAATTTTTACCGCAGCGTTGATATTTTGATTGTGGACGACATTCAGTTTTTTTCTGGGAAAGAAAAAACGCAGGACAGTTTTTTTCACACCTTCAACGCTTTGCACCAAGCAGGCAAGCAAATTATTCTGACAAGCGACAAGCCGCCGAAAGAACTGCACGGCGTAGATGAGCGACTGATTTCACGATTCCAATGGGGCTTAACGGCTGACGTGCAGTTGCCAGATTTTGAAATGCGCATGGCAATTTTGCAGCGCAAAGCTGCCGATGAAGGCACAGAGTTGCCCGGAGAAATCGTAGAATACCTAGCCCGCCACGTAACAAGCAGCGTCCGTGAGTTGGAAGGCACGCTCATTTCGCTGCTGGCGAAGGTATCGCTTGACGGGCGAGACTTGTCCTTAGACCTTGCAAAAGAGGTCGTGCGGGGCATTGCCAGCGACAACACGCCAAAAGAAATTTCCGTCAAAGCGGTTGTGGCAAAAGTGTCTGAATACTACGACATCCCAGAGCATCTGATTGTCGGAAAAACGCGCAAGCAGGAAGTTGTCCTGGCACGCCAGACGGCAATGTATCTTCTTAAAGAGCTCACCCAATTATCGCTCAAAACCATTGGCTCACATTTTGGCGGACGCGACCACACAACCGTTATCCATTCGTGCCAGATGGTTCAGAACTATTTAGACACCGACCAAAAAGTGAAATCCGCCGTGGACGCTTTGTTCGAGCATTTTGGAACAGCACGGCGGTAACGCGAAGAAGCATTGCACAGACTGTTAGGACTTTTACAACAGAGGGAACAAGGGGTTGCAACCCCTTGTTGTGTCAAGTCTTGTATAGCAAAGGAATATACGCCCTTATTCAACAAATGCCATGGCGCGAACGCCCTAATTGTACGAAGTGGGGGTTGCGTTCGGGAGATACGTGTTCCCCACTTCGTACACTGCACGTTTTCCTAAAAGTCCCATGACGTTCGTAAGCCCAACCAAGCCGTTGTGCCTGCCCCAAGCAAAGAATTCAACGAACCAGTAGCAACGTCTAACGAAAATGCCCCCTCGCGCCAACCCAATCCTGCCGACCACTGCACGCCTGCTATGCCACCGACCTGCACACCCGTGCGAAGCGACGGCAGCCAACCTGTGTTGGGAAGTTCTACCCCTAAACCCACACGCGGCAGAAGCGTATTTGCGCCAATGGTATTGAAGCCCTGCGTGTATTCCAGCATGATATTCATCGGAATTCCCATGCCCCACGTGGCTTGTGCGTCGAGCATTGCCCCAACACGTGCCTGCAAAGGAAGCATGGTCGAAAACGTTGTCCTTCTGTTCGGCACTTGGTCTCGAAACCTTGCAAAATAGCCTCTGTCTGCCAAAACATTCAGCAGACCATGAAGCGTATCCTGAGCATTGACGTTGAGCGCACGGGCGTTTTCCCATGTAACTACCCCAAGTTCCACAAGCGACACCGCCACCACCAGATTGGGCTTTGCCGCGCCGAATACTCGCAAGAGTGCCGTCGCGCCAATATCCGCACCACATCCCGCACCTGCGCCAAATATCTGTGCAAGCGGCTGTGCGGCAAGGTCTGTGAGCAGTCCTGTTCCTGCCGAACGGGTGCCGTATTGCGCCTGAACGGCCCAACTTGGCGTGGCTTGGAAGCCTGAGGGCAGAAAAGGCGTAACACCAATGCGGCTTGTGGAGTGCAATTCTTCGTAGGCAAGCCCCGCAATGTATTTCATCGTTGCGCCCACACTCAAGCGCACCAGTGCTGATGAATCTTCGGGCTCTTGTGCGAATGACTGCTCTTTTGCTGGAGGACTTGGCTCGCGGCTGCGTTCGGTAGGCTTTTCGGCAAGAGTTGTTGGAGGCAATTCTTGAGTTTGTGCCTGAGACTGCTCGGTTGTGTCGTTTGAGACGCTTGGTTGAACGGGTAGCGGCGTGGCGGCGGTTGGCACATCTCGAAGTACGCCCCGCAGGTTGTCCACCACCACCGCAGCATAGCTTGCTTGCACGGCACCGTAGAGTATAGCATTTGCAGAAGCGTTTTCTAATGCAAACGGCGTTGTGCCGTCATATCCCTGAGCAAGCCTCTCCAAACCTTGCGGCAAGCGCACCACGCCGCCACTGTTCACAACTGCCGACAGCCCAACAACGCCAATCGGTGTGCGCAGAGCCAGTGCAAACGGCATTGCACCAGTTTGAACATAGGTAGAGCCGCGTTGTAATGCCGCGAACACGGCATCGCGTTCGTTGTCGCTCAGTCTGTACCGTTCGCCCGCAGCATTGCGCGAAAAGTACGTGCCAAGCTGCTCACGAGTCAGGACGCTTGTGCCAGCCATTACACCGAATGTGGGCAGCGGCAGCGCAAACGCCAAACTCCACGATTGCACACTGCTGTCAATGGCAAGATTGGCAGGGTTCGCAAGCAACGCCTCTACGCTTCGTGCTGAAGCCACCGACGCTGCTCCAAGAGCCATACCACGAACGTCTGCTATGTGCTGTGCCTGTGCTGATGTCCAGACCGCAATGCTGCCCGATACCAGCACCATCAATGCTTTTGTGAGTGTTCTGAGGGTGTTCATATCATGCCTCTTGGAAGTTATTCGGTGGTACCATTCACAGTAATAAACGCTCTCAGGCGAACAGCTTGCGAGGTAAGAAATTGCGAGGTCTGCGGCGGTGTGTTGGCAAGCAGTTCCACGCTGTACCGTCGTGCTGAAAACAACGCTCGAATATCGTCCGCACTCAGTTCCACGCGATTGACCGACCGTGCTGTTGCTGTTGGGAGTCCGTTGGTAGCCACTTGCGGTGCGGCAATGGTGAGTGCAGAAGATTTGGGTAAGGTCAGCACGGTCGTGCCGGCTATGCCAATAAACCTCACGGTTGCTGCAAGCGCAAGCGGTACGCCGTTTTCCACTTCCAGCACCAGCGTTCCGCCGCGCAGATTGCGTTCGCGTTCAAGCACGGCTTGGGGAATCGTCAGTTCGGCAGTATCGCGGTATTGCGCGCCTGTAAGCCTTACGCGGAGCGGTATCCGCAGCCGTGCTATGCCATCAATGGTATCGGTGCTTTTGGCGTGAAAACGTTGCAGCCGATTGTTCACCGTTTCTATTCGTGCGCTTACTCGTGCGCTATCGGGCAGTGCTGTCAGGCGCAGAGAAGATTGCGGAAGTTGAATGGTCGTCATGCCGCGCTGAATTGATGCAGGATTGACAAGCTGCGGCGCAAAACTAACACCGCTTGTGCCGCCAACTCCCAGCACCGACGCGCCAGAACGAGTAAGCAAATTAAGCGTACCCGAAGCACGCCCTTCTACGTTTGCCTGGTTGCGAAGCTGAAGTTCGACAAACGCTGTATCAACAAGCAGCCCAGCATTTGCACCTGTAAAGCCAAGATTTCTCAAGCCTTCGCCGACAGAAAATGCGACCGCTTGTTGAACGGAAATAACAGTCGTGGGTAGGCGTGTGCCTTCAATTTCCAGCACGGGCGAGGCTTCAATACGTCCTCTGGCACGAATACTGTCATTGGGAAAGACACCACTCAACACGCCTGTTTGCAGAGTTACCACAGCCCGCAAGCCTTCGATAAGCCTGCCGTCGTCAAACAGCTCATACCGATTATTGCCACGAGCAGGATTTGCCTGCCCGAGCAGAATCGTGCTTGTGCCACGCGCTCTGAGCGAAAATGCTTGTGCGTAGGGCAGACCGTTTTCGCGGATTTGTGGCAAGGTGAGCGTAGCATTGTCGGCGGCGAACGGAAATGGATTGTGTACTTCTAATGTGCCTGCAAACCGCCTTAACACAGCCCTTGACAGCACCGCGCCCGAAGCAAACGGGCTGAAGGTTTCCAAACGAATGCTCCGCGGCTGCAGCGTGAGTTCAGCACTTTGCAGAACAGGGTTTTGGATTGCCAAAGCACCCGTCAAACTGGACGAGGCGGGAAACTGTGCCGTTGTTTGCGGTACAGAAATTCTGAACACCATCTGCGGCAATGCTCTGGGCGAAAGCCTTTGAGCGAGAAGCGTTCCTGCTTGTATAGTAAACGAAAGCGTTCGTGTGCTGCCGGCGGCAATCGTAGCGTTCATCATGGCTGGAGAACTTGCTAAGGGCAAAAACGAGGTGGTATCGCGCCCGTTCGCTGTTGGCGAAGTGAGCAAAACGCCCTCGCTGCGCTGGTTCTGCGGCGCAATAAGCGTCAGGGCAACGGGAAAGGTGTTCGTAAATCGAATAGTGAGCGTTCCGCCTTGCAAGCGTGCGCTGACAATGCTGTCTGGCAAAGGGATATTGACATTAACAGTGTGCTGACCTGCTGGCAGCGTAAACGGCACTGGCGGCGGGTTCATCCCAAAAATATCTCGAAACGTTGCCGAAAACGTGCCGATGTCCGTTACGCTGCCAGACACTTCGGGTCGGTCGTTGATGCTGGCAGCAAAAGCGACGTTAGTGCTGTCCAATCGCAAATTATCACCCACTAACACTGGTGGCAAGCGTTGTTCCAGCACAAACGCCAGATTGCCATTTGTGCCATCGCGCTGTAAACCACTCACAGCACTGCCTGTCGATTGCGCCACGAAACTCCCCAAGGTAAGCGTAGTGTCGTATAACGGTACACCAAGCGAAGATTGAACAATAGGAACATCGGTAAAACTTGGAACACAGCTTAGCAAGCACAATTGCGCCCACACTGCCACAGCAAGCAGTGCCAAGGCACGCCAATGAAACCACCGTTGTACCATGCAAACACCTCCAGAGAACAGTACGGTAAAAGGAAACGTTTCCACAAGAACGTTGAAACTTTGTGAAATGCACTCGCAACATACAGAACAACAACCTCCCTCTACAGTCCCCAACATTCACAATCTTCTCTATCCTAAAGTCACTGTATACCGCACGGATATGGTATATGTAGGTTATTTGCCGTAAGGGCGTTGTAAAAACTGTTTGGCGTACTTGTGAGAGTCGTAGTAATCTTCCCACGACAGCACTTTGTTATATTGTTTGACCGCCAAATCCCGCTTGTTTTGGAGGTCGTAGATGTTGCCAATGTGGTTGTTGAGCATAATCATCCAGCCGGATGGCTTTGAATCTAACTTGCGACAAAATTCGTCGCATTTGTAGAAGTATTGCAGTGCGGTTTCGTACTGACCGCGATTTTTGAGCGCAAGCCCAATGTAGTACATTGCCTCGCGGGCGGTTACGTAGTCGTAGCCGACTTTTTTGTCCATACACGCCAGCAAAATGTCGCGCCAAAGTGCTTCCATTTTTTCGTAATTTCCCACCTGCACGTAGCAGCGTGCCAAATATGATTTGAAATAGGAGTTTTTGGGAAATTCTTTCACTAAGTCTTCGGCAATCGTCATCGCCTCGACATAATTGCGCTCGAAGCCGTAAAAAATCTGTAACAGAACAACTTTTGCCTCTACGTTAGCATAGCGGGCTTGTTTGCCTGCAATGCGAAGCTCTTCAATGCCCACTTTTTTGTCGCCGGGCGGTAAAAACGACAACGCGGGCTTCAGGTAAGGATACCGCTCAGGGACTGCCGCCGCAAAATAGTGGTACAAGCCCGTTCCCAAGAGGACATCGCGGTTGCCGGGCGCAATTTCGGCACATTTCATCACAATATCCAATGCCGTTTTGCCGTCAGAGGCGGCTTTCAGCCATTCGTCGCGCAGCACGTAGTACCGACCACGAAAGCCAATGATACCGCCTTTGAAGAACAGTCCCACGATGTCGTTCGAGTTTTCCGCTAAAATCGCATCCGATACGGCAATAACCTTGTCAATTTTGCTTAAAAACCGTGCATCAAGGGTGTTTTTGCTGCGGAAGTCTGTCACAATTTGCCACCAATCCACCATGGCATCCAAAAAATAGCCCACAGGATGTTTGGGATAGGCAATAATGACCTTCTCGAACTCCGCTCGTGCGCTGTCAAACTCCAGATTGTAAATGTACCGAACGCCTGCACGGGCGGCTTGGTCAGCATCACTTCGCATAAGTGCCCACTGCGCCACGCTTGGCACGGGCAGCATCATAAGCAGCGTTACTATCATCACCATACAGTCTCTAAGCATTCTCGTCAGCATCTGATTCGTCTGATTCGTCAGCATATAACTCGGCATGTAACGTGATAGACGAGTAAACCACGCAATGGAAGAATGTGCGCGGGGTGTATTCAATGGCAGTACTACGTGTGTGTTTGGCATAACGTGTAAACTGGTAAACGCAAACTGGTAAACGTTCTGCAAGAGTTGATACTTGTGTGCAAAAATGTTATCACCACGCAGAGTGTTGGTGTACATGAGAATTGCACGTACACCCTCTTGTTGCAGTACCTTTGTGGTAACAATCGCGCACTTCCTTGTTGAGCGCATCAATGAATGTCAAGAAGGAGCGTCAAGAAAGCAAGAAAGCAAGAAAGAACGTCAAGAAATTGAGCGCAGGATTTTGAGGTTAAAGTTTGGTGTCCCAAGCGTTCCCCAGAGCCTGAGCCAAAGCAGCAAATAGCCCTCCATCGCTCGTGCGCCAGACAAGTCGCCCAAGTCATAAAGAGTGTTCCAGCCAAATTCTTCGTGCAGCAAGGTCTTCACTTGTGCTTTGGCGCGTTCGTCGTTGCCAGCGATGAACATATCGTGGTCACCAGCAACAAGCGAAGGATTGACCATCACATCTGCCGTGACGGTATTGAGGGTTTTGACGACACGGGCAGCAGGAACTGCTTTTTGGATTTGTTCGGCAAGTGAGTTCACACCGCCACTGATATAGAGCGTTGGCGTAGATTTCACAGAAAAACTGAGTGGATTGGTCAGGTCCACCAAAATTTTTCCGCCGATATTGTCCGCTTTTGCCAAGCGCAGTACCTCCAACGCCGCTGAACCCGCAGTACACAAAAACACGATGTCGCCAAACGCGGCTGCATCGGCAAATGTGCCGTGTTTGGCACTACCGGGCTGTGCGCTTTGTGTTGCCAGACGCTCAGCCCATGCCGTCGCTTTGGCGTTGTCTGCGGTACGCGAGCCCAGCATGACCTCGTGGCCGCGTTCGACAAGTTTGCCACCAATCGTCGTGCCGACGATGCCTGTCCCTAAGATGCCAATTTTCATAGTTTTGTCAATAGTTGTACAAGTGTATGGTGAGAGAATTTATCGTGTGTTCAAACTACCACCAACAAACCAACACCTACGGCATCCCCTGCTCAAACCTCATGCTCAAATAACGCCTCAAAGTTTGGTAAAACCTTGTCGGCAAGGCTTACGGTTGTAGGACGATGCACGTTTTCCACGAGAGCGTAAAAATACTCCACCGCGCCGCTTTGCCGAAGCTGATAATCGCTGAAACCATCGCCAATAATGCACGACGGACGCGGCAGGTTGAGCGTTTTGACGAGTGTACTTTTACCGTTTTCGTAGGCAAGCGGGTTCTGCAGGTTTGCGCCAATGATATTTCCTTCGGCATCACACAAAAATTCGTTTGCGTAAATGTTGGTGGACAAAAAGCCGAGCGGCTCTAACACAGGCACAATGAACTCCTTGAAGCCGCCCGAGATGACGTAGATATTTCGCATATTAGCTTGAAACCATGCCGAGCGTGTTTGCAGCACCCGCAGCAGCGAGGGCGTAAGCCGCATTTTTAGGAGTTCCACAAGCCGCTCCATATCGTTGATATGGGCTGCAAGCAAGGGCAAACGCCGTTGGAGCGATTCGGTAAAGGTCATCTGCCCATCCATTGCGGCATTGGTACAGTGTGCAATTTCCGCGCAACGCTCGTGCTTGTCTTCACGTTCTGCTAAGGTGAGTTCTGCCAGCATGTCCAACGATTCACATTGAATAAGCGTACTGTCAAAGTCCATGATAATCGTTTGAAAACCCGAAAAATGGTAGAGTTCGTGCATGATGCGCTGATGTCCGGTTCGGTAAAATCTGGTTTTGATGCGTGGTTTGCGTTGCACTATTGAAGCTCAACCCACTGGAGTTTAACCACGAAGTCCAAAAATAGTAAAAATCTGTGGTTTCATCTGCGATATTCCGCAGCTCGTTAGCAACGCGCTGGCAAGAGGCTTAAAGCGTCGGCACTGCCAACACTGTATAGCGAAACTGACAGATTGACAGAGCAACAAAACAAGGGCTGACGTTTTGACAGACTTTTCTCATCCGCTTGAGACAACGAACGAGTGGCTTGACAATGTGTCAGATGTTCGGCGGTTCTTTTCTGTCAAAATGTCTTAAAAAGCGCACCAAAACTCTTTGGCACGGTTTTCGTGATTATGCTTTTCGTGAATATGATACTCACAGTTGGTACTCACAATTGATACTCACAATCACCCAACTGTATGACAATCTTGCACGCAATCATAATCACCAACTCTTTTCACACTTTCACAACAGGAGACGAACACCATGCGCAACTTTCAGTTTGACAGCCGCGACTTTCAGCATTTTCAAAATGTTGCCGAAACCGTTGCAGAGCGGTTGGGAGACTTTCTCAATGAAGTCGGCAAAAACGCGAACGCCGAACAATCAGCACACAAAGGCAAGCCACGCCTCGACATTGCCGAAGATGGTCAAAATGTGTATGTGTATGCTGAACTTCCCGGTGTGCGCAAAGAAGACGTGAGCGTAACGATGAACGACGAACGTGTGCTGACAATTAAAGGCGAGAAAAAACGCCCCGATGCTGGTGGCAAAAACTTTATTCGTGTTGAACGCGGATTTGGTTCGTTCCACCGCTCGGTGCATATCGAAGCAGAAATCGAACAAGAGCGCATCAGTGCTACGTTCCAAGACGGTGTGCTGCACATTACCTTGCCAAAACTTGTGCCTGTGCAGCCCAAAGAATATCGTGTGAATATTCAATAAGTCAGCAGTACAACGTTCTTGCGGTTTTGAGCGGATTGAACGCTGCTTAATTAACAACCAAGAGTGAGAACCCCTTTGGCGTTCAGTCCGTTGAAACCGCGTTACCAAACGACCTCAAAGATTATTCATCACATTCTCCAAAACTTATAGAATTTCAAGGTGTATAGCTATGACAATCGCATTCAAAAACCCCGCTTTCAGGAACATCCTCCTGAACGACGTTCTGAACAATGTTGCCACGAACGTTGCAAACGCCGCATCTCGGCAGCCTTACAGCCGCGCGCTGTTTAACCTCATGAACGCACCACTGTTTATGCCACGTGTGTATGTGGAGACAAACAGTTGCGCTCCAAACACTCGCGCCGAGCAATCAACGTTCACGCCTCGTGTGAACATTGCGGAAAACGAAAACGAAGTAACGCTGTATGTGGAATTGCCGGGTGTGAAAAAAGAAGATGTTTCCGTCACAGTGAATGACAAACGCATCCTGACCATAAGCGGCACAAAATACCCTGTACAGCCACCAACATCAGCACAAGCAGCGACAACGGCTGAAACAGCGAATGAAACAACAACTGAAAACACTACGCAAGAGCAGACAGAAACTGCCGAAGCAAGCACAGAACCGCTCACCTATCACCGCCGCGAACGGAAGTTTGGCACGTTTACACGTCGGTTCGCGCTTTCGGCAACAATTAACGCAGAGCAGATAACGGCAACCTTTGAAGACGGTGTGCTGGCACTGACTCTCCAAAAAGTGCAACCGAAAACCACAACGGTTGAAATCCAGTAAATGAGAAGTGTCATGAGGTGCTTTCTTGAGAGATGCTTCTCACACAACGTAACAGCGCACCACAGCCGCTTTTGAGGGGTTTGCTCGGAAGCGGCTTCGGTGTGAAAATGTGTTCGGCAGCGAACACGACAATTAACAATGAAAACCTAACAATGAAAAGCATGGTTTGGCAGGAAACCATCAAACGAAAACCATCGAACAATCTTTTTTGGCATGTACAGAAGAACATCCTGTTGTTGTAAGGGCTGTGCTGCCACACTGACGATGAATACGAGCAACTACGTTATTTTCACATTTTCACTTTTGGGAGTTAAAAACACTATGAGCAAAATCATTGGCATTGACTTGGGAACAACGAACTCCGTTGTTGCGGTAATGGAAGGTGCTTCACACGTGGTGATAGCTAACAGCGAGGGCGGACGCACAACGCCGTCCGTAGTGGGCTTCACCAAAAGCGGTGAGCGCGTGGTGGGCGAATCAGCAAAACGCCAAGCCGTTACCAATCCGAAAAACACCATTTACTCCATCAAACGCTTCATGGGTCGCCGTCCAAATGAGGTGAGCGAAGAAGCAAAAATGGTACCGTACAAAACACAGCCCTCAAAAGACGGCACAGGCGTTCGCGTAGATATTGACGGACGTGAGTACTCGCCCGAAGAAATCTCGGCGATGATTCTCCAAAAAATGAAGCAGACCGCCGAAGATTATCTTGGTCAAAAAGTTACTGAAGCGGTTATCACCGTACCGGCATACTTCAACGATGCACAACGTCAAGCCACAAAAGTTGCTGGCGAAATTGCCGGCTTAAATGTGCGCCGTATTATCAACGAGCCAACCGCAGCAGCACTGGCATATGGTTTAGACAAAAAAGGCAAAAACCTGACCGTTGCGGTATATGACTTGGGCGGCGGCACGTTCGATATTTCCGTGTTGGAGATTGGCGAGGGCGTGTTTGAAGTCAAATCTACCAATGGCGACACGCACTTGGGCGGTGATAACTTCGACCAGCGCATCATTGATTTTCTTGCCGATGAGTTCAAAAACCAAGAAGGCGTTGACCTTCGCAAAGACCCCATGGCTCTGCAACGCCTGCGCGAAGCTGCTGAAAAAGCCAAAATCGAACTCTCGAACAAATTAGAGACCGAAGTCAATTTGCCGTTTATCACTGCCACTCAGGAAGGTCCGAAGCACTTGGTGGTCAAAATCACGCGGGCAAAATTTGAGGCTCTGTGCGACGACCTGTTCCAGCGCACTCTTGAGCCGTGCCGCAAAGCCGTCGCCGATGCAAAAGTAACCACTGCACAAATTGACGAGGTCATTTTGGTAGGCGGTTCAACCCGTATTCCCAAAATCCAAGAACTCGTCAAATCCTTCTTCGGCAAAGACCCCGCAAAAAGCGTCAATCCCGACGAAGTCGTTGCCGTTGGTGCTGCGGTGCAGGGTGCGGTGCTGTCGGGCGATTTGAAAGACGTGCTTCTGCTCGACGTTACGCCGCTTACGCTCGGCATTGAAACGCTTGGTGGCGTAATGACCCCGATGATTCCAGCAAATACGACGATTCCAACGAAAAAAACCGAAATTTTCTCGACCGCTAGCGACAATCAGCCGAGCGTAGAAATCCACATTCTGCAAGGCGAACGCCCGATGGCACAGGACAACCGCACGCTCGGTAAATTCCACTTGGACGGCATTCCGCCTGCTCCGCGTGGTGTGCCGCAAATAGAAGTTACTTTCGATATTGACGCAAACGGCATCCTGCACGTGGTGGCAAAAGACAAAGCCACAAACAAGGAGCAAAATGTGCGGATAACCTCGTCAAGCGGCTTGTCGAAGGAAGAAATCGAAAAAATGAAGCGCGATGCTCGCGACCACGCTGACGAAGACAAACGCCGCAAAGAAGAAATTGAAAACCGCAATCAAGCCGATAACCTTGTTGCCTCAACAGAAAAACAACTCAAAGAATATGGCGACAAGATTCCGTCGGAGATGAAAGCAAACATTGAAGCAGCAAAAGAGCGGCTTGCCGATGCCGTCAAGAACAACAAAACCGCCGATATTCGCCCCGCTATGGATGCACTCAACGAGGCATGGAGCGAGGCTTCGCGCAAAATGTACGAAGCCGCAGGCGGCGCGCAGGACATGAACGGTGCTGCAACTGGCGCAGGCAATGGCTATAACGCAAACGGCACAGGCAATGCTCAAAACGCAAAAGATGGTGGCGTAGAAGAAGCAGACTACACAATTGTTGAGGACAAGTAAGGACAACCAAGTCAGGACAACTACACTGCTGTTTTGAGAAAAGCAGACTCCACAAGGGTAGGAAACACATCACCATGTTCCTGCCCTTTGTGTAACCTTCGGTGCTTAATGGTTGTTAAAATGTGTTAAACCGCAAAGTCCTGCGAAACCCTGATGAACCGACGGCGTATCTTACCTTGCATGCAAATTACCTTGCGTGCAAACAGGCACCAGACACATCGCCGTTAAGTGCTTGGCAGTGGTTCGCACAAACACAATCTTTGCGTGTGCCAATCGTTTGTACGTCCATGATTGATAGTGTTAAGGTTATGGACAAAATTATCTTGAAGTGTTGTATCCCCCCTCAATCCCCCCTTGACAAGGGGGAAGCCGAAGGCGGAGAGTGGTATGGTTCAAACTTTTACTGCCCACAACCTTAGGGCTTAGAAAACTAAAGCAAGGAACAACGGCGTAAGCAATAGTATCAAAGACAATCATCACTCACATTTGCAGGAGAACGAAACTATGAAAAACAAACCTCTGCTGGCAGCCGTGATATTGGTAGGCATTGGCGTTGTGCTGGGAGTTGGTATTGTCTCGTTTATGGAAACGAACACCCTCTCAACGCTCTACGCACAAGCAAAGACCTTTACGCTTGGCGCAAAGCAGCCACCTGTCAAAGTTGAACCATCGGTTCAAGCACTAAACAATGCCTTCAAAGCCGTTAGCAAAGCCGTTATGCCTTCGGCAGTCAGCATTAACGTTGTAACCGAGCGTAAAATGTCCCGTGAAGAGCGTCAGTATCGGGATTTTTTTGGCTTTCGCTTTCCCGGGCAGCCCGATGACAACGGCGGTAGCGACGACGGCACGTTTCGGTCGCAGGGAAGCGGCTCGGGCGTATTTGTTACCCCCGATGGCTACATCGTGACCAACAACCACGTAGTCGAGGATGCAAAAAAATCGGGCGGCATCAAGGTTATCACCGCCGATAAACATGAATACGACGCAAAACTTATCGGGCGCGACGAACTGACCGACCTTGCGGTGATTAAAATTGAACCCAAAAACGGTGAGACCTTCATCCCAGCTTACCTTGCCAACAGCGACGAAGTCCAGCCCGGCGAGTGGGTTGTGGCTGTGGGCAATCCGCTTGGTTTACAATCCACTATCACCGCAGGGATTGTGAGCGCAATCGGACGCGGACGCTTGGGCTTGGGCAAAGACCAGTATTCGGTGGAAAACTACATTCAAACCGATGCAGCTATCAATCCGGGCAATAGCGGCGGCGGATTGTTTGACTTAGAAGGCAAACTGGTAGGCATCAATACAGCCATTGCAACGCGCACGGGCGGCTATCAGGGCTATGGCTTTGCGATTCCAGCAAACTTGGTCAAAGCCGTAGTGCAAGATTTGATGGATGACGGCAAAATCAATCGCGGCTATATCGGCGTTCAAATCACCCCTGTTGACGAAGCTACCGCCAAAGCCGTCGGGTTGGATAAAGTCGCAGGCGCAATGGTGCAAAGTCTTGTGGAAAAAGGCGCGGCAAAGTCTGCCGGTATTGAAGAAGGCGACGTGATTTTGGAAGTCGATGGCACACCCATTAGCAGCACCAACGAACTACAAAGCCGCATTTCCATGCGCCGCGCAGGTGATAAAGTTACCCTTACGATTTGGCGCAACAAACAGCGCATTACCAAAACCGTAACGCTCAAACCCCGCGACGAAAACAAAGACGTTGCCACAAACACTACAACTGAAGAAGAGCCTAAAGAAGAAGTCAATGCTAAACCTGTGGTTGTCGAAAATTTGGGTCTCACACTCGCGCCGCTTTCTGGTGATTCAAAAAAGGCACTGGATGTGAGTTCAGGCGTGTTGGTCTCGAAAGTAGAGCCATACAGCGAAGCTGCCCGCGCCCGCATTATTCCGGGAGCAGTTATTGTCAAGGCTGGTGGTCAGTCCGTTACTTCACCCAAGCAGCTTAAAGACCTTTTCGCCGCCAAAAAGCCAGGCGAGGCTTTGCTCCTGCAAGTAAAGTTTAAAAACGGTAACACGGTTGTATCGCAACTTGTAGGCATTGAAATCCCACGCCAAGACGGCTAAACCCTACTGTGTGGTGACAAGTGCAAACTTATCGGGTGTTCTCTGCGCCGCTTGCAGGACACCCGATACCTTTTTACTGCAAACATATCATAGTTTTTCTGCAAAAGTCGGCTAAAAAGAGTATGCAAGCCTCATGCAACCGAGTGCTGTACTTCTGTACTCAACACCAGTGTAAACTTTTGTACTCAACACCAGTGTAAGGTGTAAAGACAAAAATCTTTTGCCACGCACGAAAACTTTTGCTGTGAGTTTCACAAAAAAATACTAACTTTGTGGTCTTTGAAAAAAAGCATTCAAAAATTCACAGTACACCATATTTTGTAAGTTGCAATGAAACGCACGTATCAACCAAGCAAAATCAAACGTCGGAAGACTCACGGTTTCCGAGCACGTATGGCAAGCAAAAATGGTCGCAAGGTTCTTGCGGCTCGGCGTGCCAAAGGTCGTTACAAGCTGACGGTAAGCGACGAGTCACGCAACGGCTAATCCTTACGACACCCAAACGCCACTCATTCATCCAGCACACTTGTTACAGTGCGGTGAAGAGTGGTGTTTCGTTTTACAGGACAGTGCGAAGCAGAGATGAAGGATACCACTTCGCACTTCATGTTTGGCTGATGCTTATCATTCCTTTAGGATAAGTTGCCAATCCACATTATGCACATTCGCGTCCGTATTCCTCATTCCAAGGCGTTTGCACGTACTCATCATCTGGAGAGTATCATGGCTAACGGTATGTGCGTACAACTGAAATCACTCAAAGGCTTTGAGGCTTTTGCTGCTGTTTTCAAACACGGAACACGCTTTGCCTATCGAGGAATAAGCGCATTTGTGGTGTTTCGTGCGCCCGGACGACATAACGCCGACTCGACAGATGCTACAACCACCAATGATGCAGAACCCATTCATGTGTCTGGTGCTTCCGTTACGTTGTATTTCGGTGTAACGGCAAAAAAACGCACCCGCCCCGCCGTCCTGCGCAACCGCGTTAAACGCCTTCTGAGGGAAAGTTTGCGGCACAGCGTTCGGCGTTTGCTTGAACATTCGCAGACCCTCGAAGAATTTACTTGCATAGAACGGCTCGTGCTGGTGTGCAATATTATTCCTGAGCGTCCCACGATGCTACGCTTGCAGATGCTTACGCCACTGGTGGAGCGCATTCTCAAGCAGGTCTTGGCACACGCCAAACACCAGTCCTCTCCAACGCTCATACAGCAGCAACCATGAATACCATAAACGTCGTTGTCAAAGCGTTGGTAATGCTCATCTTGCGGTTTTACAAACGTGTTGTTTCGCCGGTGCTGCCGCGTTCATGCCGTTTTTATCCTACGTGTTCGGAATACACAATGCAAGCAGTGGAACATTACGGTGTACTGAAGGGCTTGTGGATGGGCATACAAAGAATTGGACGGTGTCATCCTTGGAATCCGGGCGGTTACGACCCTGTACCACTGCCAGAGCATCAGCACCAACACAAGCAGGCGAACTCTTGCAATCATTAACCAAGAACACTCATTCTGCAACCTTTTATCGTACTTCTATGGCTACTTCTTCTGGTCAGAGCATTGACAGAATGCAGTTGATAGGGCTGGTACTTATTGGGCTAATTTTTGCGGGATACATGGTGTACACCTCCTACACCTCGCAAGAAGCAGCCAAAAACCAACCCAAAGCTGCCGGCACTGATTCGTCTGCGCTTGCACGTCGCTCTGGCACATCAGACAGCAACCACACCCCAACGAATTCCACGACTGCGTCTGGCAGCATGGCAAGTGCATCGTCAGCAACACCGCAGCAGCCTGCTGTTGCCCGTGCAAACCGCTATGGTACGCTCTTTGAGCCGTTTGTGAACGGCACGCAACAACTCTATACCATCGAAACCCCACTTATCAAAGCACTGTATAGCTCACGCGGTGCAGTGCTGCGCCAGTGGCATCTGAACAACTACAACATTTGGTACGGCGACCCTGTGCAGATGATTTCTGGCATGAACGGCAAAGGTGAACTGGGTTTGATGTTCACCTCGCACGAAGGCAAGGAAATTGACACACGCAATCTTTATTTCGCCGTCGAGACCTCCAAACCAGCACTGAATGGCACTATCAAGCTCGGTGAGCAGGATTCTGTAGTGTTTACCGCACGCATGAATTTAGCAAACGGTGCGTCTATCGTCAAAACGATGACCTTTTATGGCAACCGCTACGAAGTGGGCTTGGATGTACTGCTTGTGGGCATGGACAACGTGATTGCCAACCGCCGCTACGAACTCGCATGGAAAGACGGAGTGCAGTATCAAGAGCGCAACAGCGTTGATGAGTCGAACTACGCCAAAGCCATACTTTCACAAAACCGCAGCATTGAAGAACTGGACGCAAGCGACGTAGGCACACCCGTCCAAACGAACGGCTCAGGCATCATAGACTATGCCGCCATCAAAGCGCGGTATTTCGTGGCAGCAATTATACCCAAACAACTCAGCGGCGAAGCCTCTGTCTATTTGGACGGACAACGCCGTACTGCACCCAATGAAGGGGTTATCGAATCCTACGGCATGACGTTCCGTTTGCCCTACAACAACATGAACAAAGCTGACAAGTTTACGGTGTATATCGGTCCGGTGGACTACGATGTGGTGAAAAATTATGGTCTTGAAGCCACCGTAGATTTTGGCGCACGGTTCGTCGTCCGACCGATTGCCGAATACATCTTGTTCCCGCTCTTGCAGTTTTTGCACCGCTTTATTCCGAACTATGGCTGGGCAATTATTGCGTTTTCGCTCTTGATGCGCCTTATCATGCACCCGCTGATGATTTCACAGATGAAATCCAGCCAAAAGATGCAACTCCTTGCACCTGAAATGACCAAAATCAAAGAAAAGTACAAAGATGACCCTCAACAGCAACAAGCCGAAACGATGAAACTGTACAGCGAATACGGCATCAACCCTGCTGGAGGCTGTCTGCCGCTGCTCTTGCAAATGCCCATTTTTATTGCGCTCAATGCCGCATTGGGCGTGATTGCTTTGCGCCAACAACCGTTTATGCTGTGGATTCACGATTTGTCGGTGCCAGATGAAATTTTACGCTTGCCCTCCAAAATTCCTCTTATCAACATTGATGTCATAGCAGGCATTGCCGTGATTTCTGCCCTTATCACCATCGTTCAATCAAGCATGACCGTTACCGACCCAAATCAAAAGGCAATGGTGTATCTGATGCCCGTGATGTTTATTTTCATTTTTTCTTCGTTCGCTTCGGGATTGTCATTGTACTACGCGGTGTTCAACATTATTGGTGTTGCACAGCAAGTCTATATGAACAAATTCTCCAAAAATAAGCCAACGCTGGCGGACTTGAAAAAAATGCCGAAAAAGGAAGGTTGGCTTCAGAAAAAGATGAAAGAAGCACAAGAACTTGCCGCCTCGCAAGGCAGACCACTGCCCGGACAGTCCGCACCGCGCTCGCAAAAAGAGCAGAACGCCAAACGGAAATAATGAGACAATTGTTCTAAAAGGCGCATAAAGACTTGTGCTTTGTGCGCCTTTGATATTAGTGATATTAGACTTCTTTCAGAAGTGCTTGTTGATAATGCCCTCACCCGCTTTCCGCTTCGCTTCAAGCACTCTCTCCCAATGGGAGAGGGACCGGGGTGAAGGCACTTCTGAAAGAGGCTTATTTTGAACGCCATCTGTTCACGCCACAATCTTGAAAAAAACGCCATGAATGTCGTTGCAATTGTTGGTCGCCCAAATGTGGGCAAATCCACACTCTTTAACCGCATTGTGGGCGGACACGAGGCTATTTTTGCCGAAGAACCGGGCGTAACACGCGACCGCCTGTATGGCAAAGCTGATTGGGCGGGACGGTATTTTACTATTATTGACACTGGCGGCATTGTGCCAGACAGCGAAGAGCTTTTTGACCGCGCTATTCGTGAACAAGCCATGATTGCTATTGAGGAAGCTCATTCCATCGTGTTTGTGTGTGATGCCCGCACAGGTATTACAAGTATCGACGAAGAAATAGCCCGCATGCTCTTGCGCTCTGGCAAACACGTTACGCTTGCCGTCAACAAGTGCGACGACGTGAAGTACGACATGGCTGCCTACGAGTTTGCGTCGCTGGGATTGGGCGAACCGTTTGGATTTTCGGCACTTTCAGGGCGCAGTATTGGCGAGATGCTGGATAACATGGTCATCCCCTTTGCTCAACACAGCGAAGAGGAAGAAGACCCTCGCTTAAAAATCGCGCTCGTTGGTCGTCCAAATGTTGGGAAATCCAGCTTGTGCAACGCCTTGCTTGGTCAAGAGCGCACCATCGTTACACCGATTGCTGGCACGACGCGGGATGCAGTGGACAGTGTGCTACGGTACTATGGCGAAGAGATGATTCTTATTGACACCGCAGGCTTGCGCCGCCAGAGCCGCATCAAAGAAAACATCGAAATGTTCAGCGTTCTTCGCACCGAACGCGCCATCGAACGCTGCGACGTGGCAGTGGTGGTGGTGGATGCCGTACAGGGCTTAGACACTCAGGACAAACGCATTATCAACGACGTAGTGGCTGCTCGCAAGGGTATTATTGTGGCAGTGAACAAATGGGATGCCATCGAAAAAGACCATAAAACTGCCGATAAACTCACCGCACAATATCGTGAAGAGATGAAAACGGTAGATTACGCGCCACTGGTGTTTATCTCAGCACTTTCCAAGCAGCGCATTACCAAGCTGCCCGAAATGGCAAAGGAGATTCAATTGCGCCGCACAACGCGCATACAAACCGCAAAACTCAACGATGCTTTGTTAGAGGATATTTCCAACACGCCGCCGCCGGCAGTCAAAGGCTTGGATTTGCGTATCAACTACATCACGCAAACAGCCGTTGCGCCTCCCACATTTGCTTTTTTCTTGAATCATCCTGAACTTCTGCCCGATGCATACAAACGCTTTTTAGAAAACAAACTCCGCCAGCACTACGACTTTACAGGCGTTCCTGTGTCGTTTTTGTTCCGCAAAAAAAACAAAGACCGTTTTGCTTCGGAGTAGGCGGTATCTATTCCGTCTTTACACAGGTTCTCTACACGAACTCTTTACACGAGGTATTTTCCGCGTGAAGACTGTCCTCACACCTAAATCATATCAATCACATCAATCAACCGCTTATGTGTAACCCAAACGTTCTATGACATCCATTCTGGCTTTATTTCGCACCACGCTTGGACAACTTCGCGTGGTAGGTTTTGTCGAGGGCTGGTCGTTCATCATCTTGTGCGGAATCGCTATGCCGCTCAAATACTTCGCTGAAAGCCCTTCGGCGGTGTACTACACCGGGCGCATTCACGGCGCATTGTTTATTGCCTATGTGCTTTATGTGCTAAAAGTAGGCACAGAGCGTTCGTGGTCGTTCAAAACGATTGTGCTTGCGCTGGCTGCGTCTATTATTCCGTTCGGCACATTTTATGCCGATAAGCACATTTTCGCTCCTGCGCAAAAAGCCGACACAACAGCCGCATAACCTATGGGCAGCATAGGCATTGCCTGTGCAACAAAGTTGCTTGCAACAAATGTTTGCAACAAAGTTGTTCTTGATGCGTATAGACAACGCTTGCGTTGTTCAACAGATGCCCACCTGTATAACATTGTGCTGTACAATCATTATTGTCATTATTGTTCCATTTTTTTAGGATACCTGTATGAAGCCTTCGTGCTACGGAAAGCAGGCGTGGAGAGTGCTCCGCGCTGGTGTCGTTGGATACTGTTGTTTGATATTCCCCTTGCTGGCGTTCGCCCAAGCACCGCCAAGCACTGTAAATGCTAATGCTGCACCTACCGCAGCGGCAGCCTCAGCAAGCGGTATTAAAGCCTTCAAAGACGTTATCACCGCCCAAGCCAAAAGTGATGACGGCTTGTTTACGGTGCATCGGATTGATGAGAAACTGTACTATGAAATTCCCATCAAGTTGCTGGGGCGCGAGATGCTTTTGGTTTCGCGCATAGCAAAAACACCGCAAATCGGCTATGGCGGCGAGGAGTCGAACACCGAAGTCGTGCGCTGGGAGCGCAAATTTAACCGCATTTTGCTCCGAACGCTTTCCTACACAAACGTTGCAGCAGATTCGTTGCCGATTGCTCGTGCCGTCAAAGCAGCAAATTTCGAGGAAGTCATAGCGTCGTTTCCTATTGCTGCCTACGGCAAAGATTCCACGAGTTTGGTGATTGAAGTTACCAGTTTATTCACGACCGATGTGGGAATTTTGACGATTAGCCAGAACGTGCGCGACGCGCTTAAAATCACCGCATTGGATGCAAGCCGCACGTTTATTGAATCGGCAAAAAGTTTCCCCGAGAATATCGAAGTGGAAAATGTTCTCACATATGGGGCAACCAACGCTGTGCAAAATCGTTTTTCGCGGACAGTTTCGTTTACCATGCACCACTCGATGGTGTTGTTGCCAGAGAAGCCTATGATGGCAAGGCTTGCCGACCCGCGTGTGGGCTATTTTGGCGCAGAACGCACCGACTACGGGTTGGATGTCAATCGCGCCGAACGCCGGTATATCATTTCGCGCTGGCGATTAGAGCTTAAGCCCGACCCCAAAGACACAGCAGCGTTTTTGCGCGGTGAACTCGTAGAGCCGAAAAAACCTATCACGTACTACATTGACCCTGCAACACCCGTCAAATGGCGCAAATACCTGAGACAGGGCGTGGAAGACTGGAACGAAGCGTTTGAGCATGTAGGCTTCAAAAATGCCATTCGCTGTTTGGACGCGCCGTCGCCCAAGGAAGACCCCGATTTTAACCCTGAAGACGTGCGCTATTCGGTGATTCGGTACTTCCCCTCGCCCATACCGAATGCCTACGGTCCTCACATTGCTGACCCGCGTTCGGGCGAAATTTTGGAATCGGACATTGGCTGGTATCACAATGTGATGAGCCTTGTCAATGGCTGGTATTTCTCGCAAGCCGTCGCCGACCCGCGTTCCCGCAAAATGCCGCTTCCCGACAGCCTGATGGGAGAACTCATTCGGTTTGTGTCTTCCCACGAAGTTGGGCACACGCTCGGATTCCCCCACAACATGAAGTCGTCCAGCGCGTACCCTGTGGATTCGCTGCGTTCTGCCACATTTACCAAAACTTCTGGCACTGCACCTTCGATTATGGATTATGCACGGTTTAATTACGTGGCACAGCCGGGCGATAATGTGGCAATGTTCCCCAAAATTGGCGTGTACGACAAATTCGCCTTGCGCTGGGGATACCGTCCGATTTTGACTGCCCGCACGCCCGATGAAGAATTGGACACGCTTCGCAAATGGGCGTTGATAGCCGAACAAGATAAACGCTATCGGTTTGGCGCACAGCAATTCGGCGGTGTGCTTGACCCAAGTTCGCAAACCGAAGATTTAGGCGACGATGCCGTCAAAGCTACGACCTACGGTTTGAAGAACATCGAACGTGCAATGGGATATTTGCTTGAAGCTACGCTCAAACCGGGCGAAGATTACGAAACATTGCGGGAGCTATATTCAGGACCGTTTGGTCTGCTGGGACAATGGCAATTGGAAATGGGACACGTGGCAAACATACCGGGTGGTGTGGATGTGGTTTTGAGCGTGGCGGGCTCATCAACGGGACAGCCAAAACCGATTTACACGCCCTACCCCAAAGCAAAACAGCGCGAGGCAGTGCAGTTCCTTGCCGCCAATGCCTATCAAGTGCCAAAAATGTTTTTGC
>Ga0272446_1000452_pt1 | contig 65413 bp, 43 predicted proteins | sample YNPCB0061_FD_194587 | JGI IMG/M metagenome (GOLD analysis project Ga0272446, IMG submission 194587) | Hot spring microbial mat communities from Yellowstone National Park, WY, United States - YNP-CB-006-1 | ecosystem: Environmental > Aquatic > Thermal springs > Hot (42-90C) > Sediment | place...
GTATGTTCATCCCGTCGGTGTGCGGCGCGAACCGCATGGACGGCTAACATGAAATTAGGGTATACTAACGTGAACATAAGCCCTCGGCGAGGGGGGTGGGGAAACCGGGTTTCCCCATACCTCAGCGGACGCGGGCCGGAGGCCCGCGCACCCAGGCCCCGGCCCCTGGGAGGGTTTGGGAGGGCGTAGCCCTCCCAAGAATAACCTTATGTTCATTACGGCGTTGTGCGGCGGAGCCGCATGGACGGCTGAAATGGTATCGTCCTTCCAACCGGTGCTACAATATGGCAACCTGGCCCCGCAGTGACGAAGGATCTTCGGTGAATGACTATTCGCGCAAATGGTGGGCGCTGGCGGCGGTAGGCAGCGGCGTGCTGCTGTCTACGATAGATGGTTCCATCGTCAATATTGCCCTGGGCACTCTCGTTGCGGCGTTCAACAGCAACCTCAACGTGGTCGAGTGGGTGATGCTGGCTTACCTGCTGACCATCTCCTGTTTGCTCCTGCTGATGGGCCGGCTAGGGGACATGTTCGGCAAACGCCGGGTGTACCTTGCGGGTTTTGGGGTTTTTACCCTGGCCTCGGCGCTGTGCGGGCTGGCCCCCACCATCGGCGCGTTGATCGGCTTTCGGGTGTTGCAGGGGGTGGGCGCGGCGATGATCCAGGCGGTGGGGCCGGCGCTGCTCGTTACGGCCTTTCCGCCGCGCGAACGCGGGACGGCGCTGGGGGCGATCGGCTCGTTCGTGGCCGCGGGGATCCTGATCGGCCCGGCCCTCGGTGGCGTGCTGCTGCGCTATGTCGGTTGGGAGGCGATCTTCTTCGTGAATGTGCCGGTGGGCATGGCGGGGATCTGGCTCTCTCTGCGCAGCCTTGCCCCTGATCGGGCGCCAGTGGGCCAGCAAGTCTTCGATGGAGTGGGCGCGCTCCTGCTGATGGCCGCCCTGTTGGGCTTGCTGCTTGCGCTCACCGAGGGGCCGATCTGGGGATGGGACGATCCGCGCATCGCCGGGCTGTTCGCGCTGTCTGGCGCGGCAGGGGCCTCTTTTCTGGCCTGGGAGTGGCGCTTTCCCCATCCGATGATCAGGCTGCGCATGTTTCGCGCGCCGGCTTTTTCTCTCAATCTGCTGGCGAGCTTTTTACTCTTTCTAGGGTTGGCCTTCAATCTGCTTCTGACCCCCCTCTTTCTGCAATTCGTGCTCAACCTCGACTTGCAGACCACCGGATTGGCGCTGATGGGCCTGCCCCTGGCGCTTTCGTTGAGCGCGCCGATCAGCGGGCGGCTCTCCGACCGCATCGGGCCGCGGGCGCTCACCCTGGCTGGCCTGCTGATCGCGGCGGCCAGTTTGATCGGGCTGAGTTTTGCCAGCGTAAACACCCCGCTGACCTACCTGATCGGCTTCTTGCTGGCCCTCGGCGTCGGAGTGGGCCTGTTCCAGAGCCCCAACAACAGCACCGTGCTGGGCAACGCCCCGCCCGAGGCCCTGGGGGTGGCCAGTGGCCTGCTCGCGGTGATGCGCAACCTGGGCCAGACGGCCGGGGTGGCGCTCGCCGGGGCGGTCTGGGCCTCGCGCGTGTTCGCCCTCCACGGCGGCCCGATCAGCCCGATTACCGCCGCGCCGCCCGCGACCCTGGCCGCCGGCTTCGACCTGGCGATGCGGGTGGCGGCGGGCCTGGTGCTGCTGGCGCTCGTGCCCTCCCTGGCGGGCGGGCGGGCCCTGACGCGCCAGGCGCTCCCCGCCCAGGCGGATTAGAGGCAGGGGCGCGGGGAACCCCGGTTTCCCCGAATCATCAGACCTCGCGGAAGACGAAGGGCAGCGCGGTGAGCACGCGGGTGCGCAGGGCTTCTTCCAGCAAGGCGGAGAGGAAGCTCTGGGGTTCGCCGGGCGGAAAGGGGCGCGGCAGGAGATCACGCCGGCCCCCGCCGCGCACCATCAGCAGTGTGGGGCGGGGATCGGGGGGCAGGCCGGCCAGTTCGCGGGCGCGGGCCACCGCGGCGGGCAGTCCCCCCAGGTCATCCACCAGGCCGAACAGGGCCGCCTCGCGCCCCGTCCAGACGCGCCCGCCGGCGATCGGCTCGAGTTGCTCTTCCTCGATGCCCCGACCCTCGCGCACCCGCTCCTTGAAGATGGCGTAGGTCTCGAACACCGTGCGGGTGAGGGCGTCGCGCTCGGTTGCCTCAAGCGGGCGCAGGGGCGAAAAGAGACCGCTGTTGGCGCCCCGGCTGATCACCCCCACGCCGATGCGCGCCCGTTCGAGCAAGGCGGCGCCGTTCGGCCGCACGGCGTAGACGCCGATGCTGCCGGTGAGGGTAGCCGGGCGGGCCATGATCGCCCGCGCCGGAGCGGCAATGTAGTAGCCCCCGGAAGCCGCCACGTCACCCATGCTGACCACCAGCGGCTTGCGCCGGCTGAGGCGCAGCGCCTCGCGCCAGATCAGGTCGGAGGCGAACGAGTCGCCGCCCGGCGAGTCGATGTGCATCACCACAGCGGCTACACGGGTGTCGCGCTCGGCGCGGCGCAGGGCCTGGGCGATGGTGTCGCTGCCGGCCAGGCTCCCGCCGAGGATGGGCAGCGGCAGGGGCGAGCGCCGGCTTGGCCCGCTGGCGATGGCCCCGACAACGGGGATGACTCCCACAAAGCGGCGCTCACGGCGGGCGGGGGGCGGGGGCAGCCAGCGGTCGGCCTGCAGCCAGTCAACCAGCGCCAGCCCGTCATTGGCCCTGGCGGCGGAAGCATGCGCCGTCGTGCTCGCCGGAGCGGCGGTGGGGTCGAGGCGCCGCAGGAAGGCCTCCAGTTCATCCTCGTAGAGCGCAGCATCGAGCAGGCCGGCCTCGCAGGCGGCGCTGGCGCTGAAGGGGGCGCGGTCAATCAACGCCCGAACCTGTTCGTTGCCGAGACCGCGCGCGGCGGCGATGGTCTCAACCAGCATCGTGAAGCGGTCATCAATGAGCCGTTCGAGTTGCTCGCGGGCCTCGGGCGAGAGCGAGGCGCGGGTCAACTGGTCGCCGCCGCTCTTGTAGGGCGACACGGCGATGACCTCGGCCTCCAGCCCGGCCAGGCGCAGGGCGTCCCCGAAGAGGGTCACCTCAACCCGCAGGCCGGTCAGGTTCAGATAGGCCGTGGGCGGCATCACGACCGTGTCGGCGCCACAGGCGGCGAAGTAGGCGCGCGTATCGGCGGAGGGCAGATAGGCCACCACGCGCCTGCCGGTGTCGCGGTAGCCGCGGAGGATCTCGTGGAGGCCCTGCATGGCGGCCCACCCCGCGCCGAGATCGCGCATGACCAGCACCACGCCGCGAATATGCGGGTCATCGGCCAGGCGCTCGAAACGCCGCCGGAGGCTCTGCAGGCTCACGGGGGTGGCGACGCCGCCAAAGCGGCTCTGCCACCACAGCAGCGGCTCGGCCAGTTCGGGCAAGGCCCCGCTCACCTCCATGCGCACCCAGTCGATGCGGCGGCGGCGCAGCCGGCGCCAGAGTTTCACGCACCCCCGCCAGAGAGCGGTCAGCAGATACATGAGTGTTGCCATAGGCCATTCGCGGTGTGCGCACCATGGGGGTGGCAAAGAACCATGTTCCAGGAGCGTTTCCGCCCTCTCAGGCCCTCCTGTGCGTGGTGTGCAGGCGCCGCAGGCATTATACCAGGCACGCCCGGCGCCAGCGCGGCTTCATCTGTTCCTCATTCCGCGCCTCGCATGGGTTCTCCGGTTGTGTGGTAGACTTTTACGCGACTGCGCGCTCTGTTGTAACTTCGCGCGCAACCGGGAGGGGTGCCCCACCGTATGCAAATGACTCGCATCGCCGGTATTCTGACCGCCCTGCTGGGCGCGGCCCTGCTGCTGATCGCCTGCGGCGGCGGGCCGCTGCTCGGCGACGTGACGCTCAGCGCCGATACCTTCGCCCCCGCCGAAGCGAACGCGCCGTTGACCATCGCCTACACCGTGGGCCGCGACGCCACGGTGGACATTTACGTGCTCGATGCCAGCGGCGCGCGCTACGATCTGCGGCGCGCCCAGCCCCGCGTGGCCAGCCGTGACCCCTACGTGCTGCGCTTCGATGGAACCGCGCCCACCGGCGACCCGGTGCTGGTGCGCCGCTTGCTGCCCCCCGGCGCCTACACCATCGTCGTGGCCGCTCAGAGCGACGCCGGTCAGCGCGAGGAACGCCGTCTGGCGCTCACCATTACTGGGGACGAAATGCCGCTGCCCGACATCGAGAACCTTACGGTCACGCCGGCGATGATCTCACCCAACGCTGACGCGATCGACGACGTCGCCGAGTTCACCTACCGGCTGCCCGTGAGCGCCACGGTGGACATCGAGGTGATCGCCCCCGATGGCGAGGTCATCCCTGTGGTGACGCGCGAAGACGAAGGCCCCTACGAACAGCACCATGTCTGGAACGGCAAACGCCCCAATGGCGCGCTGCTGCCGGCGGGGGTCTACACCTACACGGTGCGCGCCGAGGATCGCTTCGGCAACATGGCGCAACGCCAGGGGGCAATCGAACTGGCGAACGTGGGCCAGCCCGAGGCGCGGATCGTCTCGGCCTACATCGCTCCGCAGCGGGTCATGCTTGGCGAAGTGATCACCGTCACCGTGCGCGTGCGGAACACCGGCGCCGTGCCCATCCGCACCTATGGCCCGCCTAGCGGCTTCGAGTACACCACCGATGAGGTCTTCTCCTCGGTCGAGGGCGGGCGCTACGCCGCCCAGGCCGGTGGTTTCTGGCGCCTGGGCATGGATTGGGACGCCAACAGCGGTGGGGGGGCCAAGCGCTACCCCTTCCGCTGGGCGCTCAGCGCCAGGCTCCCCGAGCAGTGGAGCGCGCCCGGGGTCGAAGATTTTTTCATGCCCGGTGAAGAGATCACTATCGTCGGGCGGGTGCGCGTGCTGCAGCGGGAGACAAAAATGGGCTTCTACGTCGGCCTGATCCAGGACGGGGTGGGCTTCTTCCAGGATCGCACCGGGCGCACCATCGTTGAAGTGGGGTTCTAAGCTAGCGTTTCGCTGTGCGACCGTTGCTGGTCACCGTTGGAGGGAGGCGCGGAGGGCACGGCCGTCGGCGATCAACCCACAGGCAGGGGCGTGGGGCAACCCGGTTTCCCACGCCCCTGCCTCACCATGCGAACAAAAACGCCAGATCATTCACATTGGTTGTTGTCGGGCCAGGGCGCAGCAAATCATCGAGGGCCGCGAAGAAGGGATAGGCATCGTTGCGCGCCAGGTGGGCGGCGGGGTCGAGGCCCAGGGCGCGGGCGCGGCCCACGGTGTCGCCGGTGGCGACGGCGCCGGCGGCATCGGTGGGGCCATCGCCGCCATCGGTAGCCAGGGCGACCAGGGCCACATCGGGCGTGCCGGCGAGAGCCAGGGCGGCGGCGAGGGCCAGTTCCTGGTTGCGCCCGCCGCGCCCGTCGCCGCGAAGGGTTACCGTCGTTTCCCCGCCGGCCACCAGGCATGCCGGACGGGGCAGCGGCCTGCCGCTGGCGGCGAGTTCGCGCAGCACGGCGGCCAGGAAGCGCCCCGCTTCGCGCGCCTCACCCTCAAGAAACGTGGTAAGCAGCAGGGCGTGGAAACCGGCGGCCCGCGCGGCGGCGAGGGCGGCATCGGCGGCGATCGGGTTGCTGCCCACCAGGATGGTGCTCGCCTTAGCCAGCGCCGGATCGCCGGGCCTGGGCGTCTCGGGAACCGCGCCGACCATCCCGGCGCGCAGATGGGCGGCAATGGCGCCAGACACGCGCTCGATCAACCCATAACGCTCCAGAACGGCCCAGGCATCGACGAAAGTGCTGCTATCGGCCACAGTCGGACCGGAGGCGATCACATCGAGGGGGCTGCCGACCACGTCGGAGAGCACCAGCGTGACCAGGGCCGCCGGGTGGACCATGCGCGCCAGGCCGCCGCCCTTCACCAGGTCGAGGTGCTTGCGCAGGGCGTTGATCTCGCCGATGCTTGCCCCCGAGGCGAGCAGATCGGCGGTGAGGGCCTGCAGATCGGCGAGGGCGACGCCTGGAGCGGGCAGGGTCAGCAACGCCGAACCGCCGCCGGAAATGAGGGCGATCACCAGGTCGCGCGGGGTAAGGTTGCCGAGCATGGCGGCCATGCGCCGGGCGGCGGCGACGCCCCGTTCATCGGGTACGGGGTGCCCCGCCTCGACGATGGCAACGCGGGGCGGGGGCGCTCCGTCGAGGTGGCCGTCCTTCACCACCACCAGGCCCTCGGTCAGGCGTGGGCCGAGGACGGCGGCGACGGCGCGGGCCATGGGCGCGCCGGCCTTCCCCGCGCCGATCACGAAAACCCGCTCGATGGCGCGCAGATCGAAGGCCCGCTCACCGGCGATGAGCGTGTCGCCGTCGCGGCGCAAGCAGCGCCGCACGGCGGCGCCAGGCTCGACGGCGGCCAGGGCCGCGGCCATGACCGCGGTGATGGCGTCGCCGCAGGGCGCCGCGCGTAGTGATGCTGTCCAGAGACGTTGAGGGTCCATAGGCGCGGTTGCTGTCGGCGGGGAAAAGCTGTTTCCCCCTTCTCGCGCGCGACCCGCCGGGTCGCGCCACAAGGGTCCGTAGGCGGGGTTGCTGTCGGCCGGGGGAGAGCAGGTCCGAGACCTTGCACATAAGGCGCTGGGCGCGGCCTGGCCCCCCTCCCAGCCTCCCCCCAGCGGGGGGAGGTGCCCGAGCCCTCCCCCAGCGGGGGAGGGTTAGGGTGGGGGCGAAGAGTTTATGTGCAAGGTATTGAAGCCAGGTCCCTCCTTCTCGCGCGCGACCCGCCGGGTCGCGCCACAACGCTTCCCCACGGGCGGGGGGGCGGAGAAACTCAGGTTTCCCCCTGCCGTCGCGGGCGTCACTCTTCGGTCGTTTCAACCTGAACAGGAGGGCAGTACCCCAGGCGGGCGCTGCACTCATCGGCGGCCTGGCGGACCAGCGGGCCGAGGGCGCGCGCCCGTTCCAGCGACAGACGCGCCGCAGGACCGGAGATGCTAATCGCGGCCACGCAGCGACCGAAGCGGTCGAAGATCGGCGCGGCGACGCAGCATACCCCCAGTTCGCGCTCTTCGTCGTCGAGGGCGAAGCCCTGGGCGCGAGCGGCCTCAAGCTCCTCGCGCAGGCGCTCGGCGCTGGTGATCGTGCGGTGGGTAAAGCCCTGCAACTGCGTGTGCTCCAGGTAGGTGTCAAGTTGGTCCGGGGAAAAGGTCGAAAGGATCGCCTTGCCGCTCCCGGTGCAATACAGTGGAGCGCGCTGCCCGACCTCGGTGAACATGCGCACCATGCGCGGGCTGGAGACCTGCTCGCTGTAGATCCCCTCGTCATGCTGCAGGAGCACCAGATTGCTGGTCTCTTCGGTGAGCTCGGTGAGGCGCTGGAGCACCGGGCGGGCGATGCGGTCGAGCTGAAAGCGGCGATTGCTCGCGGCGCGGGCCGCTACTTGCAGCAAACGCGGCCCGGGGCCGTAGAGGCGCGTATCGCGATCCTGGGCGGCATAGCCACGCGCCACCAGGCTCCCCAGCAGGCGATGCACCGTGCCCAGGGGCAAGCCGACACGCTCGGTCAGTTGCGAGAGACTGATATCGTCCTCAGCCTCCGCCAACGCCTCGAGCACATCAAAGGCACGATCGAGCGACTGGACCATAACGTTTTCGTAGACAGCGGGGATTCACCACAATAGCTGCACTATAGCCCACAGGTGGCGCGGATGTCAACAACTACCGCAACCGGCAGAATTGCGCTACACCCGCCGCCCGTGGACAGGCGCATGCGGAAACCTGGTTTCCCCCATCCGCACCCATTTCACCCGCTTGTTGATAGCAAGTTAACGCATCACCATCACCGGTTGCCGGGGCTTTACCGTAGTACTTTCGCTCTGAAAATATACTTTAGCCTGTAACTTGTTCCTGCGATCACAAGCAATTCTATGCGCCCCCTGAAGCTGGTCCTGGTCCCCGAGCGGATCCCCCACAGCGCCCCGCGCTTGAGCCAGGGCGCCCGGATCACCATGTACGGTCTGGTGACGCTGGGCCTGGCCTTGTTCGCGCTCGCGTTCTGGTTCGCTGTGGCGCGACCGGTGAAAGTACTGCCACGCATCGCCCCGCTGCCCGCCTTCACCCTGGAGGATCAGTACGGTCTGCCTATCAATGCGAGTGACCTGCTGGGGCGGACGGTGTTCATCAATTTCTCCTACACCCGTTGCGGTGAGGACTGCGCCGCGCAGCGCGAGCAGCTTGTGGCCCTGCGCGAGCATCTGCGCGCCGAGGGCCGCCTGGGAAGCGAAGTGCTGCTGCTGACGATCAGCTTTGATCCCGAGCGTGACACGCGCGAGGCGCTCCAGACCTACGCAGCCCAACTGGCCGCCGAGCGGCGCTCCTGGCGCTTCGCCACCGGCGATCCCGCCGAGTTGAAGGCGTTGATCGGCGGCGAACTAGGCTTCTACTACGGCCAGCCTGATGCGAATGGGAGGATCAAGCACGATCAACGGGTGATCCTGGTGGACAGCAACGGCGTGATCCGGGCCAGGTACGCCGGCGAGCGGCTGCGCGTGCAAACCTTTCTGCGCGACATTGACCTGGTGCGCCAGGAACTGGGCAGCAGCGGCCTGATGCGCCAGGTGTACGAAGCCTCGCACCTGTTTCTATGCTACCCCGATTAACCGTCTATCCAGGTGCGCAGGGTATGCGCTTGCGTTCTGGGAGCGCCAGGCCCTCCCGGACCCTCCGCCGGCGGGGTGCGGGCAACCCCGGGTTCGCCGCGCCTCTCCAACGAGGCAGGGAGCGAGATATCTACAAAGAGTGGTAAGTGTTCACCTTGCTCCCGGGAGCGCGGGCATCTTGCCCGCGGAGACGCGACGAGGGCGGGACGCCCTCACTCCCAGGCGCGTGGGTTACCCCAGGTGTGAACAGTTACAACGAGTGAACTGGTGCAATTCATCAATTGTAGATTGCGGCCTGGACACGGTGCATCTGGAGATGACCCGCGTCGTGTCGATGCCCGAAAACGTCCTCTGGAACCGTCGTGGAGAGGAGCGTAACGACATCTATGGCAACGCAAAACACCCCTGATCGCGAACCCTGGGCCCGGGCGCGGCCCGCTGGCGAAGAGGACGAGCACGAGCGCCACGAACCGCCCCGGGGCGCGTTGCTGATCATCTGTGGCTATCTGGTGCTGATCGTCGGCCTGTGGTTACAGGTGTATCTGCAACTGTTGAGCAATGGAGGGATCATTCAGCCATGATACTGAAGAACCCCGAGAAGTTCATGGGCTACCTGTTCGAGGTGGCCTGGATTTTGCCGAGCGTCGCCATCCCCGTCGCGGTGATTACCGCGGTGGTGATTACGGCTTTCGCCGTCGGGTTGCGCGTGCCCGACGTCGCCGGGCGCATCGAACCAAAGGCTATCGCCGTCACCGAGCCCTTTGATGAGCCTGGCCTGCGCGAACTGGCGCCGGGCAAGTACCAGGCAGCGATGATTGCCCAGGTCTTCCTCTTCACGCCCAACGAGATCGAGGTACCCGCCGGCTCCGAGGTGACGTTTGTGCTTACCAGCCGCGATGTCATTCACGGCTTCAAGATCGTTGGCACGCCGGTCAATATGATGGTCGTGCCTGGCCAGATCTCTAAACTGACCGTGCGCTTCGACCGGCCCGGGGAGTACCTGCTTGTCTGTCACGAGTACTGCGGCAGTGGCCATCACGTAATGTCAGGCAAGGTGATTGTGCGTTAGCCCCGGCGTCAGTGGCGCCCCCACGCACCCTGAGCAAGAGGTTTCATCATGGCTGTGATTGCTCGACCACGCGCCGTCGCGCGCGCCAATGTCGCCGATCGATTTGCCACCGAGAACCGCGTTGCGGGCCTCAACATTCTGGTGGCCTTTCTGGCCCTGGGCCTGGGCGGGCTGATGGGCGTGCTGCAGGTGTTGCAGTACAATGGCATTGATTTGTACAAACCGATCAAGGCCATCCTCCCCGGCGGCTACTACCAGGGTCTGACCCTCCACGGCGTGCTCAACGTGCTGGTGTTTACCACGTTCTATATCATCGGGTTCTTGACCTTTGTAACGGCGCGCTCTTTCGACCGTCCCCTCGTGAACCGCGGGCTGACCTGGTTCACCTTCTACTTCATGACCGCGGGCCTGCTCATCGCGGCCGTGCCGATCCTGCTGAACCAGGCCACGGTGATGTTTACCTTCTATCCGCCACTGAAGGCCAACGGCTTTTTCTATCTCGGCCTGACGATCGTGGTGGTGGGGACGTACTTTCTCCTGGCGAACCAGGTTATGACCCTGCTGGCCTGGCGCCGGGAGAATCCGGGCGCAAAGATCCCCCTGGCAGCGTTCATGTCGATCGTCACGATGACGATGTGGGTGATTGCCACCTTCGGCATCGCGGTCGAGATGCTGGTGCTGCTGCTGCCGTGGGCCTTCGGCCTGGCCCCGGGCACCGATCCGCTGCTGGCGCGAACCCTGTTCTGGTTCACCGGCCATCCGATCGTGTATTTCTGGCTCCTGCCGGCATACATCTCCTGGTACACCATCGTTCCAAAACTGGCTGGCGGCAAGCTCTTCAGCGAGCCGATGGCCCGCGTGTCATTCTTGCTCTTCCTGGTGATGTCGGTGCCGATCGGTCTGCACCACCAGTACACCGACCCCGGCATTTCCCAGATCTGGAAACTGGTGCACTTTATTTTCACGGTTGGCGTCTTTTTCCCCAGCCTGCTGACCTTCTTCAACGTGGTCGCCTCGCTGGAGCACGCCGGGCGCAGCCGGGGCGGCAAGGGCTGGCTGGCCTGGATCTTCGCCCTGCCCTGGAACGAGCCGGCCTTCGTCGCCCAGGTCTTCGCGATGATGCTCTTCGCCTTCGGCGGAGCCAGCGGGGTGATCAATGCCAGCTACAATTTGAACCTGGTGGTGCACAACACCGCCTGGATCTCCGGCCACTTCCACCTGACCGTGGGCTCGGCCGTGGCCCTGACCTTCATAGGGCTGACCTACTGGCTGCTGCCCTACCTATCGGGCCGGGCACTGTGGAGCAGGGGCCTGGGTCTGGCGCAGGCCTGGCTCTGGATCATCGGGATGATCCTCTTCTCGCACTTCATGCACATGCTGGGTCTGGCGGGCATGCCCCGGCGCACGATGATCGGCTCTGCCCCCTACGTGTTGCCTGAGTGGGAAGGACTGCTCCCCTTCACCATGGTTGGCGGGTTGCTGATGTTTGCCAGCGCCCTCTGCTTTCTGGTCAATGTGCTGATGACGCTCACGGCTGGCAGGCGCGTGGAACCCGGGCCGGTGAGCTTCGCCCGGGCGCTCTCGGGGCCTGAGGATGTGCCGCTGTTCCTCGACCGCCTGACGCCCTGGGTGCTCAGCGCGATTGTGCTGGTGGCGATCAACTATGGTCCGACGCTGTACTTCCTCGCCACTACCGGGCGTTTCAATATTCCGGGGCTGTCACCCTGGTGATGGTGGGCGGCACGCCGTTTCCTTGCGCCGCTGCCTGCTGAATGGGAGGGCCTCGCCCTCCCAAGAATATTTTTAAGGTGAAAACGTTCCCCGCATAGGGGGCGCTATGCGCGGCCTGGCCGCGCGCCCACGCTCCAGCGCCCCCGCGCTTCGCGGCGCATCATGCGGCGTTCGCGAGCGGTACATAGGGTGGATCACGCTCACTTCCCGGAGGTGAACCCTATGTGCCTGTGTTCCCGCCTTGCCCTGGTCGCGCTCCTGCTGTTGAGCGTCGTTCCCGCCACAGCCTCTGCCCAGGAAGCGCCCCCCGCCCTCCGCGTCGCCGAAGTTGCCCCCACCAGCCTCCTCGCCGAACTCACCTGTCCTGGCGAGCTAACCCCTGCGCTGACGGCGACGATTGACGGCGTACCCTACCCCGTAAGCGCGCCAGTCCGTTCCGCGGTTCCGCTGGCCCTCGTGGTGGTGCTCGAGACGACGCCGGTGATGGACGAAACCGGCACGCCCCACAGCACCCGCCTGCGCGATGCGCTCACGCGGGCGAGCGCGCTGCTCGACCGGCTGCCGCCCGGTTCGCTGGCCGGTCTGGTGGCCTTCGATGCCACTGCGCGGCTTGCGTTGCCGCTTAGCGCTGACGGGATGGCCGCGCGGCGGGCCCTCGGCGCGCTCGTTGCCGCCCCTCGCCCTCTCGACGAACAGCCGCCCGCCCTGAGCCAGGCACTGCGGCTGGCCGCCGAGGCGCTGGCAGAGGCCCCGGTGGGGCCGCGGGCGCTGGCGCTCTTTGCCGCCAGCGCCCCCGCTGCCGCCGGCCTGCCGCCGCCGGCCGATCTGGCGACGGCCGTGGTGGACCTGGGGGCCACCGGTGTAGAGGCGCGCGGCCCTCTCGCGCCCCTGGCAGCCGACCTGGGCGCGCTCTACCTGACCTACGCCGCCGCCGACAGCGCGGCGCTCCCCGTGCGGAGCATGACCGTTGACCAGCGCCTCGCCGACTGGTTGGAGGCGACCGCGCCGCTCCAGGTGCGGGTGGACACGGAGCGCCTGGCCCCTGGCAAACACGAACTCACCCTGACCGGCTGCGGCGCGCCCGCCACGGCTCCCTTTGACCTCCCGGCCGCCGACCAACCCTTCTCCGTCTGGTGGGTGGGACTGGGGGCCTTGCCGCTGGTCGTGGGAGCGATGGCGGTCATCCGGCGGCGCCGGTCGCGCTCCGGCGCTCCCGAACGTTCGGCGGACAGCACCAGACGCTACCGCGCCCCGGGCGCCGTGACGACCGCGCGGCGTGTGACCGGCGCCTTGCCGGCGCTGGAGGTAGTGGTCTGGGATGGCCGTGAGCGCCGGGTGTGGCCCGTGCGCAGCCGCCAGATCACCGTGGGGCGCGATCCCGGCTGCGACGTCTGCATTGCCAGTGGCTGGGTTTCGGGGTTACACGCTCGCCTCGCGTTGATCGGCGATCGCCTGGAGATCACCGACATGGAGAGCACCAACGGCACCATGGTCGGCGAACCAGGGCGGCGATTGACGCCGGGCGCGCCCGAACCGCTCGAACCGGGGGAGATTGTGCGCGTCGGCCCCCAGGTGCGTTTCTGTGTGCAGGTCGCGGCCCCGGCAGATGATGGCGCCGCGCCGTGACCCGACCGATCACCCCGATGTTCCGACGAGACATCGTCTCGGCGGGGCTTTTGGAGGGGCGCAACCCCTCCACGTCTCCCCTGTTTGGGAGAGGCGGGGGCAGGCGTAGGCTGCCCTCAACCATGCAGCGAAACGTAAAAGACCATTTCAAAACGACAACTGGTAGCAGGGGCATGGGGAAACCCGGTTTCCCCATGCCCCTGCCAGCTACGAAAGGATCTCCCATGGTGCGCGTATGCAAGCTGATCGCCGTGGTTGTGCTGACCGTCGCATTGGCAGCCTGCGCAGAGCCGGCGGGGCCGGTTGCCACGCCTTCCCCGAACGATCCGGCTACGCCGGTGGAGGTTGCCGCGCTCCGCGATGCCCGGGCCACCCTGGATCGCGGCGACCACGCCGCCATCGTGGAGATGCTCGGCGCTCCGTTGGATGCGGCGCGCGTGGAGTTGCTGGCGCGCGCGCGGATGGGTCTGGCCCGCGAGGCCATCGCCGCCGCCCCCGGTGAAGCGCGAGCGCTCCGCGCGGCCCTCGACCAGGTGGGCCTGGCCCTGGCCCTCCGCCCGGACGAGCCGGCGCTGCGCGACGAATTGCTTGCTCTGGAGGGCGCGCTGGTTACGCTCCTGGCCGTCGAGGATCTGCGGCTGGCCGTCCTGGCGCATGAGCCGATCGCCGAGGACCCTTCGGCGCTCGACATGGCCCGCGCGCTGGCCGGGCGGGCTAGCGCGGCCGCCGTCACCGAGCCGCGCCTGCCCGGCGCGGAGCAGATTGCAGCGACCGGCTTGCTCGCCGCCGCGAGCGTGTTCGAGCAGGCCGGCGATACTGCCGCGGATGACGGCGCCGCGGCCCGCTGGCAGGAAGGGCTTCGGTTCTGCGAGCGGGCCATGGCGCTCCAGACGAGTGATGCGGCCCGGTCTTGTCTGGAGCGCCTGGCACGCAAGCTGAACCCGCCCGTCGCTGCCCCCGCCCCCGCCACGCCGACGCCAGCGGCGCTCCCTCCACGCCGTCCAACCGCTGCTCCCCGTCCCCCGGCGCGATCCAGCGGCGCCTTCGGCGTCGCGCAACGCAAAAGCTTCGATGGCAGCGGCAACAGTGGTCAGTTCGCCTCGTGCATTGATATTCAGGTCCTTGGCCCCGGCGGACCAATCGCCGGAGCCGTCCTGGGCATCAACAACGGCGACCACAGTTACCAGAACCAGACCGATGCCAGCGGTTATGCCGGGCGCTGTGGCCTGGGGGCCTCGACCTGGAGCGTCGTGCTCTTCTGGACGCCCCAGACAGGCAATGTTGCCGGCGCCACCACCACCGTATACGTGAACGGCGCGCCGGATCAGCGCGCCGCCGTGGTGTTCCGGGCGCGGTAGGAGTAGGAGGCGAACCCTCTTTCGCCCTAACGTGAAAATAAGCTGCTGGGGCAGGGGAATGGGGAAACCCGGTTTCCCCCCACCCCCGCCCGCAGGAGGGTTTGGGAGGGCGTAGCCCTCCCAAGAAGTATGTTCATCCCGTCGGTGTGCGGCGCGAGCCGCATGGACGGCTGAGGTGAACATAAGCCCTCGGCGAGGGGTGGGGGGAAACCCGGTTTCCCCACGCCCCTGCCCGCAGGAGGGTTTGGGAGGGCGTAGCCCTCCCAAGAAGTATGTTCATCCCGTCGGTGTGCGGCGCGAGCCGCATGGAGGGCTAACGTGAAAATAGGCTCTCGAAGAGGGGTGGGGGGAAACCCCGTTTCCCCCCACCCCCGCCCGCGGGAGGGTCTGGACGGTTCGCCCTACGCGGCGATGTCGCCGATCAGGGTGATGGACAGGCTCAACCCCTCCTCGCCGAGCGTCAGGATGTCGCCGTCACGCAGGGGTTCGGATGCGCCTGGAGCGATGCGCATGCCGTTGAGCAGGGTTGCCACGTCGGTGCGCTCGGTCGAGACGCTCCAGGGGCCGGTCCCGGTGGGAGCGATGAGGCAGTGGGGACGGTTGGACACGTAGCGATAGAGAGAGCGGCGCTGTTCCAGCAGGGCCAGTTCGCGGTGATACGTGTCGAGGTTCAGCAGTGCCAGGGCTTGCAGCAGCCAGGCCCGGCTCAGGGTGACGCCGCGTGGGGGGAGGGCCACTTCGCTGCCATCGGGAAGCCCGAGCAAGCAGCGCCGTGGCGTGGCACGGCAACCCTCGGTCAACCACAGATGGCTGCCCGAACGCACGCCCTGCGCGCTGGCGCTTTCAGCCGGGCGCAGTAACCGGCCCGCCGGCGAGGCCAGCCGCAGGGTGTAGGCGATCGGCTCCCCCCGCTCGTTCCGAACCGGCAGGCCGCAGCCGTCAATCAGGAGCGGGAGCAGCGTTTCGGGAGAGCTGTCCTCGCAGACGATCGTCGTGGTTTGCTCCCTGTCGCCGATGAGCCAGTGCAGGGTTACGGTCAGCATCTCCTGTTGTTGTCGGGTCATCGTTCCGTCACCTTATACCATTTTAGATTTTAGATTGCGGATTGTAGATTGCCGCTCAATGCGACAGGAATCGCTCCAGCGTTCACAAGCCTGCGGCGTCTCTATGACGCTCTGGCATTAGACATCGTTGCGCTGTGCGGGGGAGGCGCGGCGGACCTGGCCCTCCGCGATCCCGTTGGTTCGCCCGCGGCGGGTGCGCGCCCTGGCGCAGCCAGCATGGGTCTGCCGCCGCGGGCGGAACGGGGGCGCGCGGGGAGGCGCAGCCTTCCCGCGCCCCTCCGAGCCTGCCTTTCAGCGAGCAGTCTCGTTGCAGCAAGGGCCGGTTGGAGGGGAATGCGGAACGCCACGTTCCGCCTCCGCCTGCCCATGAGGCTCCGGAGGGGCGCAACCCTCCCAGGAGGGCCAGGCAATATCGGCCTGGGCGAGTTGCACCAGATCTCGCTCTTCGTCGCGCACCAGCAGCGCCCTTCCGGGCGGCTGGTCGCTGTCGCGCTGGTCGGCCAGGGGCAGGGCGACCCCCAGCAGGCGCGTGCCGGGATCGTAGCGTCCGGGCCAGAGCAACAGACCGGTGCGGCCGGCGTCGAGGGCGCGCAGCAGGTTATCGTCGGCGTAGGTGACGCCGGCGGCGACCAGCAGATGTTCGCCGTGCTGCCCGCCGACCTGGGCCATCTCGCAGAGCAGTTCGTGCAGGTTGGGCTCGCCGCCGAAGCTCTGGGTCAACTGGGCGCGCATGCGCTCACGGCAGAGGGTGTAGTCGTCAACCAGCACGACCCGGCGGAGGGCGGGCGCGCCGGCGCGGGCAGCCAGGAGGCGGGCGCGGAGCGCGGCGGCGCCGGCCTCATCGTCCGCGTAGATCGTGGTGTGGGGCAGCGCGCGCAGTGGCCGTAGCCCCCCGCGGGGCCCGTCGAGCACGAACAGTTGCATCTGTTCAGGGCCGTAGCGGTTGGTGAGGGCGCACGCGGCGCAGAGCAGGGCGCCCGTCTTGCCACTGCGGCGCGGGCCGATGATCAGCGCGTGGGGCGTTTCCTGGCTCAGGTGGAGCCAGGCCAGGCCCATGGTCAGGCTCTCGCGCCCGATCGGCGCGGTCAGAGCGTTGCCAGACGCGGGCGCCGCCGCTACGTCCTGTAGTGACGCAAGGCTCAGGCGTTCGGGCAACAGTTCGATCGGCGCCGGCCCCGCGCCGGTGCTGGCGCCCCGTTCCCGCCAGACGGCGCTCAACCGCGCCGCCTGCCGGCGCAGTTCGACCGCCAGTTCGGCATCCAATGCGCCGGGACGTTCCTCGGCCGTATCGCTCGCGGCGCCCTCGCTCTCGAGGCCCGGCAGGGCGATGTGCAGGTCGAGCGGGCCGTAGTCGGGGTGTGCGATGATCGCGCGCCCCGGCAGGTGCTGGGGGATCGGCGCGCTTACCCGTGCGCCGAGCAGATCGGTGTAGTCGTGCAACTCCGGCAGGCGCAGGGCGATACGCGTCTCCATGAGCGAAAGCAGCCGGTAGGTGAGATCGGGCGCGCGATCGGCGCTCAGGGCGAGATGCACGCCGAAGGGCCGGCCCAGGCGCGCGATGCGAATCAGGTCGTCAATGATCTCGTCGCCGTCGTGACCATCGCGGAACTCTTCCCGCAGCACGGCGATTTTATCAATCACCACCAGCATGGCCGGGAGGCGCCTGCCGCCGGCGCGCAGGGCCGGCAAATCGGCGGCGTCGGCGGCCCGCAGCACCTCTTGCCGTTCGCGGATGGTCGCGTCGAGCATACGCATCAGGCGGCGCACCCGTTCGCGTTCGCGGGCCTGGATGTGCGCCCCGACGTGCGGCAGGCCGGCCAGGGGGCCGAGGCCCTGCCCGCCGGCGTCAATCAAGTAGCACCAGAGGTCGTCGGGCGCGTGCGACAGGGCCAGGCCGAACACCAGGGCGCGCAGCAGCGTGGTCTTGCCGCTGCCGGGCGCGCCAATCGCCACCAGGTGACCATCGGCCAGACTGATGGTAAAGGGCTCGCGCCGGCTCTCCTGCGGCAGATCGAGCAGGCCGATGGCCTGGCGGAGCCAGGCCGGCCCGGCGGGAGGTTCGCGCCACCCCTCGGCCATGCGCTCACCGAGGGCGGCGAGGGGCAGCCGCGCGGGGAGCGGTGGCTGCCAGATCCGCGGCGGTTGCCAGCCGGCGAGGGTGGGCGCGCGCGCCTCGGCGGCCTCGCGCAGGGCGCGCACCAGGACGTCGAGATCGCTCTCCTGCCGGTCGGGAAGCGGATCGTGAGCGACGGTGACCGGCTGTTCACGCCCATCGCGCAGGAAGCTCACCCGCGGCCCTGCGGCGCGAGCGGCGCCGCCAGCGCGGTGTGGCGTGGTGACCTGGGCCACCTGCATCAGCCGTGTCTCGGCGCCGACGCGGAAAAAGGCCCGCCCCGGCAGATCGGTGGGAAGGAAGGCGGCGTCGGGTTTGAGCAGCATCTCGCGGCTGTCCTCGGCGCTGCCGAGGCGCAGAGCGATGAAGAAGGTGAGCTGGCTGCGGATTTCGTCGGAGACGGCTCGCGCGGGTTGCTGGGTTGCCAGAAGCAGGTGCACTCCCAGGGAACGGCCCTGCTTCACGACGCGGATCAACTCGGCTACAAAGCCGGGGTAGGTGCGCGCCAGTTCGTCGAACTCGTCCACGACGATCAGCAGGTTGGGCAGGGGCGGCAAACCGGCACGGGCGGCCAGGGCGCGGTAGTCGCCGATGTTCTCGACGCGGGCGCCGTGGGCGGTTGCCACGCTCTTGAGCACCTCCTTGCGCCGGCGCAGTTCGCTCTTGATCGCCGTCATGGCCCGTTCGGCCAGGCGCCCTTCCAGGTCGGTCACCAGCCCCGCGCAGTGGGGCAGGGCGGCGAAGGGCATGAGGGCGGCGCCGCCCTTGAAGTCAATCAGCAGTAGTTGCAGACGCTCAGGGGGATGGGTCGTGGCCAGGGCGGCGATTATGCTCTGCAGCAGCACGCTCTTGCCCGCGCCGGTCGCCCCGGCGATGATCCCGTGGGGGCCGTGGCGGCTCTCGTTCAGGTCGAGGCAGATAGGTTGCCCATCGGCCCCGGCGCCGATCGGCACATCGGCGCGCCAGGCGGTGGCGGGCAGTTCATTCCACCAGCGCGGCGGCGCCAGATCGGCGGCTGCGCTCACCCCGAGCAGTTCGAAGAGCCGGACCGCGCGGGGCACGTCCTGCGCGCCGCCGCTTTCCACCAGCCGCACACCGGCCAGGTGGCGCGCGAGGTGATCGCTGGCCGCGAGATCGGCCTGGTCGGGCGAAAACCGCTCGCGGGGCCACTGATCGCCCGCGCGGGTCCAGCGGGCGCCGTGGGCTTCCAGTTCGAGCATTGCCGCGCAGGACTCGGGGAGCGTGGACCAGGCGGGAACCAGCAGCAGCGTGGTGATGCCCAGCGGCCCGCCGTGGCGCAGCAGTTCGGTGATGGCGGTGAAGGTCCGGGGAAGCTCGTCGCCGTCAACCAGGGCCAGGATGCGCGGGGTGGGCGGAGCGGCGTCGGGGCGCGCGGCCCGCTCCCTGCGCCGGCTGAGCTGGTCGAGCAGGTCGCTGGTGAGGCGCTCGGCGACTTCGGGGTGGCCGGCGAGCATGCGCAGACCCGGCGAAGGGTCATTGTTGAGCGGTGTTGTGTGCGGAAGCCAGCGCAGCCACTCCCACTCGGCGGCGCTCGCGGGCGGGTAGAGAGCGGCCAGGCGCAGATCGCCGGGGGCATGGAGCACGACTGCCTGCCAGAGCAGAGCGCGGGCCAGGGCCAGGACCGCCGGGCGCGGCCCGGCGAGGCCGAGGGAGCCAAGCATGGCGAGGGGCACACTGATGGGCGTCTGGCGCAAGGTGGCGTGTTCGGCGGCAATGCGGAGCAGCCGCTGGTCCACGGGGCTGGTGGAAGTGGGAGGCGGCACGTGCGCCTGACTTGCGGCGGGGAGATTGCCGCTGCCCACCCGCAGGTCGAGGAAGTCATCGTCATCCGGGCGGCGTTCCCAGAGGCGCGGCTCGGGCGCGCCGCCGCCGGTGACGCCGGCGATCAGCAGCAGTTCGCTTGGATCGGGCCAGAGGTAGAGCCGCGCGCCGCGCTCCTGGTCGTAGAGGCGCCGCAGCCGGGCGCGCTGGCTTTCCAGGCGGTCCTCGAAGTAGGCGCGCCGTTCGGCATACTGGGCGGCGGCGCGGCGCGCGGCAGCGCGGCGATTGGCAAGCGCCGCGCCGATCCCCATCAGCGCCAGGGCGCCACTGGGCAACCCGACCAGGAGCGGGTTGCCACCGCCGAGGCTGGCGGCGCTGGCGAAGATTCCCGCGCCCGCCAGGGGCAGCACCAGTTGCGCCCAGTCGGTCGGCGTCGGTTCCAGGGGCGCCGGCGGTTCGGGCAGTTCCACGCGCTCGGCGGCCCAGCGCGGGCGTATGCGCGGCGGACGGTTGAAGGTGTGATCGCGCACCTGGCCTCCCTGCTGCGATTGCAGATAGCGAATGTTAGCCTGCGGATCAGGCACGGCGCGCCTGGAGGCGGTCGGCGTCCCGCGTCCAGACCGGCAGGGGCGTGGGGAAACCGGGTTTCCCCACGTTCCTCCAGGCGTCTGCCAATCGTTTTGAGATGCGCTCTTATACCCGTCGAGCGCCGGCGCGTTCGCGGCGGGACTGCTCCTCACGTTCGCGGCGATAGTGTTCCTCGCGTTCGCGTTCGCGCCGCGCCTGCTCCTCCTGGGCGCGGGCGCTGGCCTGTTGCACGGCGGCGGCGGCCTGGCGACACGCCGCGGCGATGGAGCTTAACTCGGTCTGCACACGACCGCGCCAGCTATCGAAGTGCTGGCGGTGCGGGCCGAGCCAGTCGGTCGCGGCTTCGCGGCTGGTCTGCCCGATCTCGGCGAGCGAGCGGTCGATCTCGCCGGCGGCGCGTTGCAGCGCCGCCACGGCCTCAGCGGCGGCGCCGTGGTCCCAGCGCACATCTTGCCAGATATCCTGTGACATCAGCGATCTCCCGGTTCAGAGCCAATACCTTGCAACTAAGGCGCTGCGCGCGGCGCGGCCTTTCTGCTAACATTTCCGAGTCAGTCGTCCATGCGGCTGCGCCGCACACGAACAGCACGAACATAGGTTGTTCCTGGGAGGGCTGTGCCCTCCCAACCCCTCCTGCGGGCGGGGGGATGGGGGAACCGGGTTCCCCCATCCTCCTGCTCGAGGGCTGCGCCCTCCCAAACCCTCCTGCGGGCGGGGGAATGGGGGAACCGGGTTCCCCCCTCCCCCTGCTCGAGGGCTGCGCCCTCCCAAACCCTCCTGCGGGTGGGGGAATGGGGGAACCGGGTTCCCCCCTCCCCCTGCTCGAGGGCTGCGCCCTCCCAAACCCTCCTACGGGCGGGGGAATGGGGGAACCGGGTTCCCCCATCCTCCTGCTCGAGGGCTGCGCCCTCCCAACCCTCCTGCGGGCGGGGGAATGGGGGAACCGGGTTCGCCATCCCCCTGCTCGAGGGCTGCGCCCTCCCAAACCCTCCTGCGGGCGGGGGAATGGGGGAACCGGGTTCCCCCATCCTCCTGCTCGAGGGCTGCGCCCTCCCAACCCTCCTGCGGGCGGGGGGATGGGGGAACCCGGTTCCCCCATGTTCACGTTAGTTTCCACAGGGTGAGGGCGCCGGGGGCCTGGCGGGCGGGATTGGCGCGTACACCTCGTGATAGGCGGGATCGATGGCGAAGGGCAGCACCTGCGCCGCCGCCGGCAGCCCGCGGTAGCTGCTGGTGTCATAGGAGAGATGGGCGACCCGCGGGTCGTCAATGTCGCGGTCGTCGAGGAGATGCACGTTGGCGAAGCGTCTCGGATCGTGGCCCGCGCCGACGTTGAGCGCCAGGGCGTCGTCGGTGTCCACGTAATGGTTCACGACCGTATCGGCAAAGAGCGGCCCGGCGAGGGTGCTCGGCGTTTCTGGCGGCACGTCATTGACCCGTGGACGGTTGGGGCGCACTGCGCCAAAGGTGGTCACCGAGCCGACGGTGAAGTTGCCGTTCCGCAGGCGCTGCTGCACCTCGGGGTCGTTGAGCGCGAGCATGACCATGCCGCCGCCCATGCTGTGACCGGCCAGGTGCAGGGTGCTGCCCTCGGGCAGCCGCTCGAGATGGCCGAGGAGTTGCTCCCTGACGTAGGCAAAGTATCGGTTTTCGCTGCTCGCGTTACCCTGCGAGGTCAGCGCGACGGCGTAAAAGTTGTTCGGCCCCTGGGCATTGGCAACGTCCAGCCCGGAGATGCCGAAGGCGTACTCGTGAGCCCCCACGCGCGCCAGACGCACCTGCTCGCCGGAGTAGGAGCCGATCAGGCTGTGCTCGCCGTACATCAGCGCCTGGGGGCTCAGGTAGAGCCGGCCATCGGCGCCGCGATGGCGCACCGTACCGGGGTCGTACATCGCTTCCAGCGGCACGTCGAGAATACCCCGCGCGGGGTCGCGGAGCGGTTCGGCAAACTCGGGCGGACGAGGGTGCGAGCACGTGCCCAGCGTGCCGCAGACCGCCAGGTGGATGCGGTCGAGCCGCGCGGTGATCGAACGCATGCGTCCCTCATCGACCGGCCGGTACATCAGGCGCCAGACACTGCTGTGCGCCAACTCGAACAAATCCGCGGGCGAGGTGATCGGTTGGGCCATCCAGCGTGTCGCGTCACTGGCAACTACTGTGCCCCCGGCGAGCATGCCCATGAGGGCCAGCGAGGGACCCATTGCCGCGATCAGGGCGGGGATCTGCGAGGTCCAGGCAGGCCCATACATCTGCATGACGCGCTCGATTTCGGCGAGATGATAGTCAAGCATCAGGGCAATGCCGTTCCAGACCTCGCCGGCCAGTTCGGGCCGGCGGCGAACCAGTTCGATCAGTGGTCCAAGCCCGGCTGGGAGCGACATATGGACGCGGTGGTCGCGCATCCAGCGGATGACCTGGGCGCGGAGGGTCGCCGCGGCTGCGGCGCGCGTATCGGCGGCGGTGAAGGCCCGGGCCACTTCAACCGTCCACGCGGCCAGGGAGGCCTGATCACGGGCGGCAACCGATAGACGGCCGGCCAGTCCGTCGGTTGCGGATACGCGATACTCGGTGCAACGCGCGGCAAAGTGGGACAGGATCCCGGCGAGGCGATGGGCCTCGTGCTCAAGCCTCGTGGCAGAGGCATCGGTGGCGCGGGCGTAGCGTGTGAGCGCCGCGGGACGCGCCGAACTGATGGTCATGGCCAGGCTCCTCGTGGCGCGGGCACTGTCAGCGGTCCCGGGGCGCGCCGGTGGCGCGGGGATGGGCGCTGCTTCGCCGTGCCCGGTACGATATGCTCACAGTCAAAACTATGGTTTTGCGTATGTGTTCACATGTCTCCCGGGAGCGCGGGCAACTTGCCCGTGGAGACGCGACGCGGGCGGGACGCCCGCGCTCCCAGGCGCGGGCGTTATCCCCGGTGTGAACAGGTACGGTTTTGCGTACGGGTTCACAGTCCACGGGCGGCATTGCCGGGGGAAATGGGCCGCGCGGGTCTTGCTGCCGGCGCGCTCGCTCGCGTTGGACCCGCGCGGCCAGCCGCCAGCGCTACATATTGCCGCCGGCCTGCATGATGTTCTGGTTGATCTGCTGGATCTGGCGGCGCAGTTCCTCGAGGGCCTGCTGGGTGCTGATCAGCTTCTGGTGGGTGTCGGCCCAGCGGGCGCGAAACTCGGCGGCCAGGCGCCCATCCCAGTTGCTCGGTTCGCTGAGAATCTGGCCCTGGGTGTTCAACTCGCTGATCTGCTGGAGCAGCGGGCCGGTGACGATGCGCTGGAAGGCGCTAATGGCGTCGCGGGCGATGGCGGTGGAGAGAACGCGGTCGCTCATAGGTGGAGACTCCTCTGGTAAGCGCGGATACTTCGCTGTATGTACCGCTGCGCGGGCCAGAAGGATACGGGCGCCTGCGAGGCGGGAGGTCGGGGCTACGTCAAGGTGGGATTGGCCGCGCCGGAACCTCACCCTCCCGCCTCCCAGGTGTGGACAGTTACAAGGTATGTACCTGTTCACACCAGTCGTCCATGCGGCTGCGCCGCACCCCGACGGGATGACCATAGGGTGTTCCTGGGAGGGCTGCGCCCTCCCACACCCTCCCGCAGGTGGGGGCATGGGGAAACCCGGTGTCCCCATTCCCCTGCGGGGCGGGGGCGTGGGGAAACCCGGTTTCCCCACACCCCTCGCCGAGGGCGTATGTTCACGTTAGCCGTCCATGCGGCTGCGCCGCACAAAGCCGTGATCAACATACGGTTGTTCTTGGGAGGGCTGCGCCCTTCCACACCCTCCCGCAGGTGGGGGCATGGGGAAACCCGGTGTCCCCATTCCCCTCGCCGAGGGCGTATGTTCACGTGAGACGGTCATGCGCATGGCGCACAACGCTGCGATGAACATGACCTGGGAGCGCGGGCGTCCCGCCCGCGCCACGGCGCCGCGGGCACGGCGCCGGCCCCCTCCCTGACCCTCCCCCACTGGGGGCGGGAACCCGGCTCCTCCCCCCAGCGGGGGCAGGCTGGGAGGGGGGCTGAACGCAGCGAACGATGGTCGCCTCAGGGGTAACGCCCGCGCTCCCAGAAGAAATCTGAACACGTACCAGGGTATGTGGCCTTTGTTGAGACCATCGTTCCGTGGTATGCTGGTGGCACCGTCCCGCGGATGCCCTCCCTTGCTGATCGAGGAGCCCTCACGATGCTCAGGCGGGTAGCCATTCTCTACAATCCGTTCTCTTCCGTCTCTATCGAGCGTTCGGCAAAACTGGCCGAGTGGTTGCGGTCGCGCGACATAGCCGTCTGGCGGGGGGTGTCGCAGGAGGCGCGCGATACGCCGGGCGTGTTGAATGACACCGATCTGATGGTCGCGATGGGCGGGGATGGCACCGTGTTGCGGGCAGCCCGTCTGTGCTTTCCGCTCGATATTCCCGTGCTGGCGGTGGCCCTGGGGCACCTGAGTTTCATGGCCGAGGTGCAACCCGACGAGGTCGAACAGGCAATCGAACTGGTGGATCAGGGGGGAGGCTGGTACGACGAACGGGCATTGATCCGCGCCAGTCTGTATCGCCAGGATATACGCATCGCCGACTTCACGGCGCTCAATGAGATTGTGCTCTCGCGCAGTGAGATCAGTCGTATCGTGAACGTGCAGGTGAGTGTGGACGGTTCGCCGTTGACCACCTACCACGCCGACGGGGTGCTGGTGTCAACAGCGACCGGTTCGACTGCCTACGCGCTGGCGGCGGGCGGTCCGATTGTTGATCCGCGTTCACGGGCGCTGCTGCTGGTGGGCATTGCGCCGCATCTCTCGCGGGTGCCCTCGATGGTGCTGCACGAGGACGCGGTGGTGACCCTGCAACTCCGCAGTCGCCACCACGCCAATCTGGCCATTGATGGGCGCGAGAACCTGTCGTTGCAGGAGGGTGACGAGGTGGTGGTGCGGCGCAGCCCGCGGGTCTGCACCTTCGTGCGTCTGCGGCCAAGCAGCCAGTTCTACTCGCAACTGGTTGCGCGCCTCCGGCGGGATGAGTAATACCATGGGTATGGGGAAACCGGGTTTCCCCATACCCCTCTCCGAGGACCTGTGTTCACATCAGCCATCTATGCGGCTCCGCCGCACAACGCCGCAATGAACATAAGGTTGTTCTTGGGAGGGCTGCGCCCTCACCTTCCCGCGGGCGGAGGGATGGGGAAACCCGGTTTCCCCACCCCCTGCGCAAGGGCTGCGCCCTCACCTTCCCACGGGCGGAGGGATGGGGAAACCCGGTTTCCCCACCCCCTGCGCAAGGGCTGCGCCCTCACCTTCCCGCGGGCGGAGGGATGGGGAAACCCGGTTTCCCCACCCCCCTGCGCAAGGGCTGCGCCCTCACCTTCCCGCGGGCGGAGGGATGGGGAAACCCGGTTTCCCCACCCCCCTGCGCAAGGGCTGCGCCCTCCCAAATCCTCCCGCGGGCGGAGGGATGGGGAAACCCGGTTTCCCCACCCCCTGCGCAAGGGCTGCGCCCTCCCAAACCCTCCCGCGGGCGGAGGGATGGGGAAACCCGGTTTCCCTATACCCCTGCTCGAGGGCCAGGCCCTCCCGCGGGCGGAGGGATGGGGAAACCCGGTTTCCCCAGCCCCCTGCGCAAGGGCTGCGCCCTCACCTTCCCGCGGGCGGGGGTATGGGGGAACCTGGTTCCCCCATTTTCACGTTAGAACCCCATGCGGCTGCGCCGCACATTAAGAGGAATGAAAATCAGATTTTCTTGGGAGGGCGTAGCCCTCCCAAACCCTCCCGTAGGGGAGGCATTTTCACCTTCGAGGAGTGCAACCTGGAAAGCGAGGAAGAACTATGCGCTACGTCGGCGCCTCGGTGAGCGGCGTTGTGCGCGCGCCGGTAGAGTCGGTGTGGGATCTGGTCGCCGACCCGACCCGGCATCCGGAGATCGCTGGAAGCGGCGAGGTTCAGGCGGTGACGGTGCCAGGCGGGAGGATGGGGCCGGGCGTGGTGTTCGAGTCGCAACAGTATATGCGCGGGTTGTCGTATGTGACGGCGAACCGGGTGGTGATCTGGGAGCCGCCCTATCGGATCGCCTGGCGGGTGGGGTTCACCTTCGCGCCCGGCGTGGCGCAGATCTGGATGTTCAGCCTTGCGCCGGAGGCCGGCGGCACGCGGATCGAGAATGGCGTGGTGTTGCCCTACGCGCTCCCGGGGGTGTTCCCCTTCAGCCTGCTTCACCGCGAGATTGCGGGCCGGGAGATATCCGTCATCAAGCCGACCTTCGTGCGGCTGGCTAGCGTGCTGGGTGTCGCGCCGCCGGCTGAACTGGTAGAGCGCTACGAAGCTCCCGCGGCGCTGGTGGCCCTGCTGCCTTCGCCGTGGCTCCAGGGAGCGTTGTGGGCGGGCCTGGGGGCGGCCCTGGTGGGCCTGCTGCTGCGCCTGCGCCGGTTGGCGCGCGCCGCTGCGGGTCGCGCGACGGGTGACTGATTCGGTTCGTGAACGAGCGGACCTGACCTCACTCCCCGATGGGAATGCCGAGCGCCGTGGCTCCACCGCGCGCGCCGCCGCCCGGGAAGAGCGAGCGTTCGGCGACAATGGGCTGAGTACTGCGCACTACGGCTGAGACGGCGTCCTCATCGGGGTAGAGTTCATGGACAGACAGAGTGTAGCGGGCGCCGGCGGGCACCTCGAAGCTCTGCTGGCCGGTGGCGCCACCGGTGAAGTTGAAGTCCACCGTTACTCGGGCGGCAAGGCGGCCAGGGTTGCTTACGCAGAGGATGTAGCTCGTGTCGCGGGTGCGCCCGTCAACGAAGGCCCAGCGCAAGGCCGGTTCCGGGGCGCCGGCGCTGATGGTGCCCGCCGCGCCCCCGTTGAAGATCAGCGCGCGCTCGACGGCGATGGGCCGGTCGGCTTCGACCAGCGAACTGAACCCCAGGTTGGGCACGATCTCACTGGCATTGATGCTGAGTTGCGAGCGTGGTGGTACGGCGTAACGGCGGGTCTCGGCGCGGCCATCAGGACCCATGAAGGTGACAACGGTGCGGGCAGGCTGGGTGTTGGGGTTGAGCACCAGCAGGCGCATGCGGAAGTCGCCCTCGGTGGTGCCCTCGGCGAAGTGCCAGCGCCGTGACAGGGTGGTTATGCCGCGCCCGGTGTGCAGGCCGGCCTGTTCTGGCCCGAAGCGCAGGGTGCGTTCCACGGCGATGGGCTGGCTGGCGATCACCTGTCCGCCGAAGTTTGCGCCTAGCAGCGGGCGCGAGCCATCGGGCAAGGTAATGTCGTGCACGGAAATCACCAGGCGCGATTGGGCGCCCACGGTCACCGGTTGCTCGAAGGTGAGGCCATCGCGGCGGAGGTAGTTGACGGTTGCCTGGACGGGGGCCGCGCCGGGGTTGAAGAGGATCAGGTAAGTTCGGGCGTTGCCTTCGGTTGAGCCTTCGGCGAAGTACCAGACCCGCGACAGGCTGGTGATGCCGGGGCCGCCATCAATGTCGGTGGTAAGGCCCATGGCGCGCTCAACCAGAATGGGCGCGCTGGACTCGACGATGGCCGGCAGGGCCGGGGCATCCTGCACCAGGTCGTTGACAACGAGGTCGGCGCGGCCATTGGGGGGCACGGTGACGATGCGGGTGATGGGGGCGCCACCGACGCGAATGAGGTTGACCCGGGCGTCGGCCTGGGCGGGGGTGGGATTGAAGAAGGCGAAGCGCTGGCTGTAATCGGCCACATTGCCCTCGGCGAAATACCAGCGGGCGCGCACGGTTGATCCGTCTACCTGAGCGCGGATCTGGGGGAGTTGACCGCGGAAGGGCGGGAAGGGATCGGGCGCTTCGGGGGCGACATCGTTGTGCCCGGCGATATTGGGCCGCGTGCGGCGTTGCCCATCGAGCGCCACCAGGTGGTCGCCGATAGGGTTGATGGCATAGGCTTCACCGAGCCAGGCCAGCAGGCTCACGAGGGCCCCGGTGGCGGCAGGGGTCGCCGTCGCATCGCGAGGGGCGATCAGCGCGACGTGGACGGCGGGATCGCCCCCGGCCAGTCGCGGCACACGCGAGGTTGGCCCCCCCAGACGGCCCTCGAAGAGGTTCCCCTCGGCATCGATCAGGTAGTGGTAGCTGAGGTCCTCCCAGCCGAGCGCCTCGGTCTGGTACGCGGTGAGGGCGCGCACGAAATCGAGGGTGGCGGTGGGGGTGGGGCTGGCGTCAATCTGGTGGATAATCACGCCGAGCGGATCGCCGCGAACGGGCTGGGCGGGTTGCACGCTACCGCTCCAGTCAGCCCGGCTGATCAGGGTGGGGCGCTGGGTAAGGGTGGATGGGCCAAAGAGGATGGGGCGGCGGGGCAGGCCGGCGGCGAAGATCGGCGTCGCGGCGGTGGTATTCAGATAGCTCAGGGTGACTTCTTCGAGCGTGGGTGAGGCGCGGGCGATCTGGCTGCCGAGGGTGACGCGCAGTTGCAGGTACTGGGTGCCGGCGGGCAGGGCGAGCACATCGGGGGTGGCGAAGGCGCCCTCGCTCCCGGTGGCAGCGGAGCGCGCATCGCCGGCGACGAGGGGTTGCCAGGGCCCCCAACCGCTCTCGGGATCGCCTTCGGGGGGCGTGGCGCGGGCGCGCGCCTCGAGCAGCAACTGGGTGCCATCGAGCACATCCGCGCGCCACTGGGCGCCGGCCGCGTTGATGGGAAAGCTCGTCTTGAGCGCAGGCGAAACGAAGCTGCCGAAGGTCTGGCCATCGGCGAGGCGGAGTTCGCCGCCAGCATTATTGGTGACCAGGAGCCCGCTGGCGCTGCCCGCCTCCCAATCGGCGACGGACGAGAGGGTGAGTTTCCCGACGCGGGCCTGCGGTCCTTGCTGTTGGGCGCGAGAGGGCGCGGGGGCGAGGGTAATGGCCAGCGCGACCAGAAGGATGCAGGCGACGAGGCGCGCCCGGAGTGCAAAGAGAGCCGACATCCGTCGCATAGGTTTCCGCCTCGCGCGCTGCTGGAACGGAAGGCCCCGCCGGATTGACCGGACGCGGCGAGCGCCACGCCCAGCGCATCGTCCAGAAGGGGGCCGCAGTGATCGCCGCGGCGCGCACTAGATCCCTGTCAAACAGAACAGGGGTGGTTGCTCATCCTCCCGCGGGGTTAGCGCTCAGGCTTCACGGCGCCGCCGAAGGCGCCTTTGTAGGCATTGGCCGAGTCGTAGAGCATCCAGCCATCAATTTCCGCATACTTCTCGGTCGCCTCGATCTGAGCGCGCACCTCGGCAGGGCCGTAGCGCACCACCTTGTAGGCCCAGGGGTCGGTATGATCCTGGAGCCATGGGCGCAGGCGGGCATATTCGCCCTCGATCTGGCGCAGGGCCTCAGCGTTGGCGGCGTCGAGCACCTTGTAGGGTTCATCTACCGGCGCGGGAATATCAAAGGCGCCGGGCCACCAGAGCGAGGGGTAGGGCATGGGGCAAATATAATCTGCGTGGTCACCCATGCGCCGGATATCCTGAGCGATGGTGAGCGAACCGCCGAGGACGACCCGCCCGAAGATATCAATGGACATCTTCGCGCCGGCGCCATTGACGGCGCGATGGGCGGCGTCCATGAAATCGGTGAGCACTTCAAACATACGTTCAGGATTATCAACCGGATCCATCGGCTCGGAGAAGAGCAACTGATCGCGGAACTCGGCGCGCTTGCCGTACCAGTCGGGGAAACGGATGTAGTCGTAATTAATCTCGTCGAAGCCCATCAGCGCGGCCTCGACCCCGAGCTGGATATTGTAATCCCAGACATTGCGGTTGGTCGGGTCGAGATAGGCATAGCGGATGCCGGGGCCAGGGTAATCGGCGTAGACCTCGCCGGTCTCTCTGAGGCGGATGGACCACTCGGGGCGCGCATCGGAGAGCGCATTGTCGTGGGAGAAGAGTTGAATCCGGGCGATGGTATAGATCCCCCTGTCCTTGAGGCGCCGCACAAGGGCGGGCATATCAATGTAAGGTCGCGACAGGCCGAGTTCGCGCGCAAGAGGCACCTGGGAGTCGTAATACACCAGCCCGAGATCGTCGCGGAGATCGCTCTTCAGATCGATCACGATCGCGTTCAACTCCGTGCGGTCAATCAACTGAAGGTACTCCTCGAGCAGGGCGGGAGCGCTGGCGACCGCGGCGGTAACATAGAGGGCCTTGACGCGGAAGCGTTCCAGGGCGATCTCGGTGGGCACCTCGCCAGGCTTAATGGGCAGCACCATGGTACGGTAGCCCGGGGCGAGCACCTGGAGGTAGCCCTGTTCGGGCACGCCGGTGAGGGTAAAGGTTCCATCGTTGCTGCCGGCGATGCGTTCAAAGGCCACGGCGACGCCGGGGTAGGTGGTGGTGGCGAGGATGGCCGCGTTGGGCAGGGGTTTGCCGGTATTCTTATCAATCAGGCGGCCCCGCAGCGTATCGGGGCGAAGCACGGCGTCGAGCACGGTCGAGCGGGGCAGTTCCTGGGAGAGGGTGGCATACCCATCGGCGCTGATCTCAACACTGGTTGCCGTAGCCGGGAGGCCCTCAAGCCGGTAGCGACCATCGGGGCCGGAGGTGGCGCGGGCGGTTCCAGCGGTAATAGTGGCGCCGGCCACGGCCTGGCCGCTGTAGCGATCGGTAATCATACCCGTCAGCACGGCGGGTCGCAGGGCGAGGTCGAAGCTGGTGGCGCGGCTCAAGGTCCGTTCGGCGGGAGCATAGTCGGGCGCGACCACGCTGAGCGTAAACTGCTCGGGCAGGTCGGCAAGGATGTAGCGTCCATCGGCGCCAGTGGCAACACTGAGGGTACTGGTGACGTTGAAGGTCGCGGTCACCCGGGCATTGGCGAGGGGTTGGCCGGTATAGGCGTCGGTAATCGTGCCGCTCAGGGTGTTGGGGCGCAGGGTGGTGCTAAGGGTGACGGTGAGGGTATCGGAGGCGGTCAGTTCCGGGCGCTCCGCGAGGGGCAGGCGCAGTGGCTCATAGTTGGGCGCGGACACCGCGAGCACCTCGTTCCGCCGCCAGCGCGAGGTGCTGAACGTACCGTTGGCGTCGGTCGTCACGGTAGTATTGCCGATAGTGACCCGGGCCTCGGGCACGGGTTGGCCGGTGTAGGCATCGGTGATCGTGCCAGTGAGCACCACGGCCGGGCGTCCGCAACCGGCGATGATCGCGGCCAGGAGCAGGACGCTCACGAGGGCCATCGGGCGTGCCGGCAAACGCAGGTTCATAGCAGCGCGACTCAAGGAGACTCCTCGCAACGATGAGCATCAGGCAGGGGGGAAACCTGGTTTCCCCACCCTCCTCCAAACCGGAGGATCGCGGAGGGCGCGGGTATGCCTGGGTGGGCTGCCACGACGATCGTGATGGCCGTGGAGGGAGGCGGCATGGGAGAGCGCCTCCTCTCCGCGAGAAATGACCCATCACAACCAGGTTGTCACACCACTCGCCGACGCGAGCCACATGCCGGAAAGTTATGCGTATAATAAAGTTTTTACAGGATATTGTCAAGACAGCTTACAGACAGCGAAGCTATCGGAGAGAGTGTCAGGGGATTTCCACCTCATAGACCCGATGGGGTTCAAGTTTTCCCTTAAGGTCCACGGTACCGAGGGGAGTCAGGGTCCAGGGCGACTGCCAGGCAGGGGGCAGGGCTTCGACGAGGTGATAGGAGACAATCACCTGCCCGGCCCGGGCGAGGCCGGAGAGGCGCGAGGCAGTATTGACCACATCGCCGATCAGGGTGTAGTCCTGGCGTTGTTCGGAACCGATGTTGCCGACGACGGCGCGGCCATAGCTAAGGCCGATGCCCATCCCGATATCGAAACCGAGTTCGCTGCGCCACTGGCGGGCGAGGCGAGCGAAGGCTCGTTGCATCTCGACGGCGGCGACGAGGGCGCGCTGGGGGTCATCAGGATAGGCGATCGGAGAGCCGAAAACGCCAATGATACCATCGCCGAGGAACTTGTCAATGGTGCCGCCGAAGGTGTAGAGCACCTCGGTCATTGCGGTAAAGTAGCGATTCAGGATGTGCTCGATCAACACTCTCGGGGGGGTGCGTTCGGTAATGGAGGTGAAGCCGCGCATATCGGCGAAAACCACCGCAACATCGCGCTCGGTGGGACGGCCGAACTCCGCGCCGGCGTCGAGCAACTGTTCGGCCACCTGGGGCGACACATAGCGCCGGAAGACACTGCGGAGTCGCTCGCGTTCCTGGCGCTCCAGGCGCTTGATCGGGCTGATGTCGTGCAGCACGGTCACGTGGCCGAGGGGGGTTTCATCGGCGCCACGCACGGGGGCAACGCTGACGCTGAAGGTCACATCGTCGGGAAGGACGATCTCGGCGGCAGCGCTGACGCCATTAGCCTGCTTGATCAATGGCGCCAGTTGACCGATGGCGGGGTTGCTGCCCGACTGAAGGGCGTCGAGGGTCTGGCCGCGCGCGACGCGCAGGTTCAGGCCGAGGCGTTCTTCGGCGGCGCGATTGGCCAGCAGCACTTCACATTGCGGACCGACGAGCAGGATGGGGTCGGTAGCGCCGCGCAGCACCGCGTTCAGGGTGGAGCGTTCCTCGGCCACCACCCGGTAGAGCCGGGCATTCTCCATCACCTGGACGATGAGGCTGGCCACGGTCGTGGCCAGTTCCATATCGGCGCGTCCGAAACCCGCCTGGCGACCGGTGGCGTCAATGCAGAGGACGCCAAGGGTGCGCTGGCCGGCCAGCAGCGGCACGAAGAGCATATCGTCAATCGCCCGGGCCTCGAGCAGGTTGTGCAGAGCGGCGAAGCGCGGATCGGCGCGCAGGCCGCGGACGAGCACCGGCTCGCGGGCGCTCAGGATCATCTGCCGCGCGTCGGGATGGGCGGTGAGCAAGTGTTCCAGATCGGCGTCGTAGGGGGTTCGACCGCCGTGGAGGGCGATCAGGGGCTGCTCCTGCCGCTCGAGGTCGTTGAACAGCACCAGGGCGACCTGGGGCACGCCAAAGATCGCTGCCACGGCATCGGCGGCGACCTGGAGGTTCTGTGGCGCGTCGATCTGGGCCGTAATGGCGACCGACAGGCGATTGACCTGGCTGAGCTGGGAGATGCGCCGTTGTTCTTGTTCGAGGAGGCGGGCATTGCCCAGGGCGATGCTGAACTGGTTGACAATCGCATTGAGCACGGCCTCATCGTTGGGGCCAAAGGCGCCTTCGTGCGGGCTACGCAGTTCAAGGGTGCCCAGCATCTCGCGCCGCAGCATCACCGGCATGACCAGCAAGGCGCGCACCTGCTCATCGCCGGGCAGCACGGGCTCGAAGCGCGAATCGTGAGAAACATCGGCCACACGCAGCGTCTGCCGCTGGGCGATGGCCCAACCGCTGAGGCCCCGTCGGGCGCACACGCTCACCGGCGGGGCGGTCGGGCCGCCAATGGCGCCCGCATCGGCCTGGAGCACGAGGTCTTCACCCTGAAGCAGCAACAGGCTGACACGGGGATACCCGAACTGCTGCTGGATCATATAGACCATCAGGCGCATCACCTGATCGGGCGCCATCAGTTCGGCAAGGTAGGTGTTGATCTCGTTGACCTTGCGCAGTTCTTCGGCGCGGCGGGCGAGCAATTCCTTCTGGCCCCGGGTCAGGCGAAAGAGTTGGGCGCTCTCGATAGCCACGGCGCTCTGAGCCGCCACCGAAGTGAGCAGTTCGAGATGTTCCTCGGTGAAGTAGCCAGGCGTATGGTGGACGAGGGTGATCACCCCGAGGACGCGGCCCTCGCGCACTATGGGCATGGCCGCCACGGAACGCACGTTGCTGTGGAGTTGATTGGCGGTGAACCAGCGCCCATCGTCGCGCGTATCGGCGATGGTCAAAGGGCGGCGTTCACGCAGCACCCAGCCGGCCACGCCCTGCTGCAGAATATACTGGAGCGTGGCGCCGGCCGGGTTGCGACTGCTGGAGTAGCAGAGCGCTTGCTCGGCGTCCACATCGGTCAGAATAATACTGGCGCGCACGGCCCCCACCGCATCGGCGAGGTGGTCCAGGAAGCCCGTGAGCAGGGTATCAAGATCGATACTGGAACCAAGGTCGCGGGTCAGGTGGAGCAGCAGTTCGGTTTTGCGCTGGGCGCGTTCCAGCCCGCGTTGGGCGCGCTGCAGGCGCAACATCGCCCGAACGCGCGCCAGGAGTTCATCAATGGCGATGGGCTTGACCAGAAAGTCATCGGCGCCGGCGTCGAGGCTGGCAACGCTGGTATTCAGATCGGCCGTCGCGGAGATAATCATCACGGGGATGAACGGCTTGGAGCGGTCGGCCTTGATGCGCCGGGTGACTTCCAGGCCGTCGATGCCGGGCAAGGCCAGGTCGAGCAAAATAATGTCCGGGGTAATGAGGTGGAGGTAGGCCAGGGCCTCCTCGCCGCTGGCGGTCAATGAGACGCGGTAGCCATCGGCGACCAGAACATCGTGGTAGATGCGCTGGATGATCAGGTCATCCTCAACGACCAGAATGTGCGCCGGCTCGGTCATGCGCTGGGTTGCGGACGTGGCATAAGGCATGGTTCAGATTTCATCGGTTCTGGCAGCTATGCCGTGAGAACCAAAGAAAAACTCGGCATGTGCGGCCTGGCCCAGAGACGTTGCTACCATTTTAGATTGCGGATGGGAGATCGCCGCTCAAGGCAACCGGAAGCGTTCCAGCGCTCACGAGCGTGCGGCGTCTCTATGACCGCTCTGGTAGCATCAGCAAAGACGTTGCATCAGCCTTGAGTATAGCATTAAGCCGGGTCAGGGGGAAGGCCGTCGTGGTATGATGATCATCATGATGGCATAGGATGGCCGATGGTGTGCCAGCCAGCAAACAAGCGATTGGCGGGATTATGGATTTCTATCTAGCCGAGCCGGTGGATGCGCTCTACGCCACGGTGGCGGAGGTGATGGCGATTGACACGGTAGAGCGTTTACAACTCCCGCGTGAGGGCCAGATGGCGACGCGCTTTGTGGGCCGACTGCGCATGGAGGCGCAGAGCGCCTACGATCTGGTGGCGCCGCGGCTACGGGCGATGGGCTATACGCCGCTGTTGCAGGAGGCTGGCGACCAGGTGGCGCTGCTGGCGGCGCCGGCATTGCCGAGGCCAGCCCCCTCACGGCTCTGGCTGGCGCTGCTGCTTTTCGCCCTCACGGTGGCCTCGACGGTCTTCGTGGGCGGGTTTTCCGCCGAGGGCTTCAACCTGGCGCAGGGGTTGGGTTTCAGCGCGGCGCTGCTGGGCATCCTCCTCGCCCACGAACTGGGCCACTATGTGGTGGCGCGGCGTGAGGGCGTGGCGGTCAGTTATCCCTTCTTCATCCCCGCGCCGATCTTTCTGTTGGGTACAATGGGCGCCTTTATTTCGATCAAGGAACCGGTGCCGAACCGGCGCGCCCTGCTGGCGATCGCCATCGCCGGCCCGCTGGCGGGGCTGGTCGTGGCCATTCCGGTCCTTTTCATCGGGCTGAGCATTTCGGAGGTGCGCCCGATCGTGCCCGCGCCAGGCAGTTTTACCGAGGGCAACAGCCTGCTCTACGCGGCGATCAAGATCCTGGTGTTCGGGCGGTTTCTGCCCAGCAATGGCGAGGATGTCTATCTGCATCCGGTGGCCCTGGCAGGCTGGGCGGGCCTGCTCGTTACCGGGCTGAACCTGCTACCGGCAGGCCAGCTCGACGGGGGCCACATCTTCTTTGCTCTGTTCGGGCCGCGGCTGGCGCGGGTGATGAGCATGGTCGTCGCTGTGGCTCTGCTCGCGATGGGCTTTCTGTGGAGCGGCTGGTTCATCTGGGCGGTGATCGTGGCCCTGCTGGGCCAGCAGCGCAGTCCCCTGCTCAACGAGGTTTCGCCCCTGCGCGGCCCCTGGCGCCTCCTGGCCATCCTGGGTCTGGTGGTGTTTGTCCTTGTCTTTACGCCCCGGCCGATTATGGAGACGGCGGGGATGTGATCGCGCTCCGGAGCTACGCGGTGGAGGGGCGCGGGTAACTGTTTAGATCTGGGGTCATATCCAAACCTGGGAGCGAGCGTGTCCCGCTCTCGTCGCGTCTAGGCGGGCAAGCTGCCCGCGCTTCAAGGCGACGTGCGATGGGTATTGAGAAATTCATCTAGTACACCTGGTCCTTCGGAGCGGGGTATGGGGAAACCTGGTTTCCCCATACCCCCGCCCGCGGGAGGGGTTGGAAGAGCGCATCCCTCCCAGGAACAACCTTACGTTCATCCCATCGGTGTGCGACGCAGCCGCACGGACGGCGCTCGCCCGCGCAGGCGAGAGCGGAGTAATTGCTCAAAGAGCATAACACGCGCGAGCGGGGGGCGGCGCGGCCTCTCTCGCGCTCCGCGCCAGGAGGCGAGCGTAACACCCGGCATGGTTGGAATATGCTACCATAGTCGCACTTCTGGATGAGTTGCCCTGGAGAAAGGAAGCGAGGGTATGAAACTGGTGACCTACCGCCACGAGGGCGTGGAGCGGATTGGCGCCGTGCGCGACGAGGCGATTGTCGATCTGAGCGAGGTTGCGCCATCAATGCTGGAGTTGATCGCCGGGGGGCCGGCATTGCTGGCTCGCGCCCGGGCGATCACCGCCAGCGCCGAAGCCGCCGTGCCGCTCGAGGCGGTCTCGTTGCTGGCGCCCATTCCCAGACCCCGCAAGAACATCATCTGCCTGGGGATGAACTACGCCGCTCATGCGATCGAATCACTGCGGGCCAAAGGTCTGCCCGAGAAACTGCCTGAGTACCCGATCTTCTTCTCCAAGGCGCCCACGGCGGTCAACCACCCCGGGGCGGTGGTGCCGCTGATGCCAGACGTTTCGACGCAGCGCGACTGGGAGGTGGAACTGGCGGTGGTGATCGGCGTCGGCGGCAAGCATATTTCCAGGGAGCGGGCCTTGAGCCATGTCTTTGGCTACACCATCCTGAACGATGTCTCGGCCCGTGACCTGCAAACGCGCCACCAGCAGTTCTTCTACAGCAAGAGCCTGGATGGTTCGGCTCCCATGGGGCCCTGGATCGTCACCGCCGATGAGATCCCCAACCCGCACAACCTGCGCCTGCGCCTGCGCCTCAATGGGGTGACGATGCAGGATGCCAGCACGAGCGATATGATCTTCGATATTCCGGTCTGCATTGCGACGTTCAGCCACGGCATCACCCTCGAGCCGGGCGATATATTCGCCACCGGCACGCCCAGCGGCGTGGGCATGGGCATGAGCCCGCAGCGCTGGCTGCAAGCGGGCGATGTGATGGAGTGCGAGATCGAGCGTATCGGCGTGCTGCGGAACGAGGTGTGGTAACCGCTGACGGGTGTCGGGGGTTTCTCCCGGCGGGCAGGGGCGCGGGGCCACCGGGTGTGGCCCCGCGCCCTCCGCTTATCCAACCGCGGCAAACCGTTCCTGCAGGCTCTCGACGGTCCAGGCCCCGTCCCGCAGGGCGCGAATGGCCTCCACCGCGGCGGCGGCCCCGGAGAGGGTGGTGAGGGTGGGCACGCGGTAGATAATCGCGGCGCGGCGGATGGCGGCTTCGTCGAAGAAACTGGCCTTGCCCAGGGGGGTGTTGACGATCAGGGCGATCTGGCCGTTCTTGATATAGTCCACAACGTTGGGGCGGCCCTCGTTGACCTTGTAGATCGTGGCGACGCTGATACCGTGCTCACGCAGAAAGGCGGCGGTGCCGCCGGTGGCCAGCAGGGTGAAGCCCAGGGCTTCCAGGGCGCGGGCGATGGGGAGCAGGGTAGGTTTGTCGCGGTCGTTGACGCTGAGAAAGGCGTTGCCGCCGAGGGGCAGATGCTGGCCGCAGCCAAGCTGGGCCTTGGCGAACGCCTCGCCAAAGGTGGCCCCGCTGCCCATACCCTCGCCGGTGGAACGCATCTCGGGGCCGAGCAGGATATCCACGCCGGGGAAGCGCGCCCAGGGCAGGACGACCTCTTTGACGTGGTAGCGGGGGGCGTGGGAGTTGAAGATCTGCGCTTCACCCCGTTCAATTGCCGCGCGCCAGGCGCTCAGCGGCTTGCCTGCGGCGCACTGCACGGCGATCTGCGCCCAGGGTACGCCGGTGGCCTTGGCCACGAAGGGGACGGTGCGCGAGGCGCGGGGGTTGACCTCGAGCACGTAGACCACGTCGTCCTTCATGGCGTACTGGACATTCATCAGGCCCACCACGCCCAGTTCGCGCGCCAGGCGCACGGTATGCTCGCGCATGGTGGCGACGTGCTGCGGCGCGACCATGTAGGTGGGGATGACGCAGGCGCTGTCGCCGGAGTGGACGCCGGCCAGTTCGATCTGCTCCATGATCCCGGCGATGACCACCTCCTGGCCATCGGCCACGCAATCCACGTCCATCTCGAAAGCGTCTTCCAGGAAGCGGTCAATGAGCACCGGATGCTCGGGCGAGGCCTCCACCGCCTCGCGCATGTAGCGCTCCAGGGTCTCGTCATCGTAGACGATAGCCATGGCGCGCCCGCCGAGCACGTAGGAGGGGCGCACGACGACGGGGTAGCCAATGGCGGCGGCAACCTGGCGGGCCTCCTCCCAACTGCTGGCGCTACCGTGGGCCGGGGCGGGAATACCCAGCCGGTCGAGCAAGGCGCCGAAGCGGTCGCGGTCCTCGGCCAGGTCGATCGCTTCGGGCGGGGTGCCCCAGATCGGCACGCCGGCGGCCTCGAGGGCGCGGGCCAGCTTCAGGGGCGTCTGGCCGCCAAACTGGATGATCACCCCATCGGGGCGCTCAAGCTCGACGATGTTGAGCACGTCTTCGAGTGTCAGCGGCTCGAAGTAGAGCCGGTCGGCGGTATCATAGTCGGTCGAGACGGTTTCGGGGTTGCAGTTGATCATGATCGTCTCGTAGCCCAGGTCGCGCAGGCCGAAGACGGCGTGGACGCAGCAGTAGTCGAACTCGATGCCCTGGCCGATGCGGTTGGGGCCGGAGCCGAGGATGATCACCTTCTTGCGGTCGCTGACGTCGGCCTCGTCTTCGCTCTCGTAGCTGGAGTAGAGGTAGGGCGTGAAGGCCGGAAACTCCGCCGCGCAGGTATCTACGCGCTGGAAGGTAGGCACGATGCCGAGTTCCTTGCGCCGGGCGCGCACCTGGAGTTCGGGCGGGCGGCTGGCGGGGCCCTCAACGCGCAGCAGGAAGGCCAGTTGAGCGTCGGAGAAGCCCATGCGCTTGGCCTGGCGCAGCAGATCGGCAGGCACGGTTTCCAGGGTAAAGGCGCGCAGGCGTCCTTCCAGGTTAACCATCTGCTCCATCTGGTGCAGGAACCAGGGGTCAATGCGGGTCAGGGCGCTGATCTGATCGACGCCCATGCCGCTCTGCAGGGCATAGCGGATGTAGAAGTAACGCTCGGGGTTGGGGGTGATCAGGCGCTCACGCAGGCGCTCGGGGTTGATGCGGTCCTTGCCGTCGGCGCCCCAGCCCATGCGGCCCTGCTCCAGCGAGCGCCAGGCCTTCTGGAAGGCTTCGGGGAAGGTGCGCCCGATAGCCATCACCTCGCCGACCGACTTCATGCTGGTGGTAAGGGTCTGATCGGCCTGGGGGAACTTCTCGAAGGCCCAGCGGGGGATCTTCACCACCACGTAGTCGAGGCTCGGCTCGAAGCTAGCGGGGGTTTCGCGGGTAATATCGTTGGGCAACTCGTCGAGGGTATAGCCAACGGCCAGTTTGGCGGCGATCTTGGCGATGGGAAAGCCGGTGGCCTTGGAGGCCAGGGCCGAGGAGCGCGAGACGCGGGGGTTCATCTCAATGACGTAGATGCGCCCATCGTCGGGATGCACGGCGAACTGCACGTTCGAGCCGCCGGTCTCGACGCCCACGGCCCGGAGCACGGCCAGGCCCATATCGCGCATACGCTGGTACTCGCGGTCGGTGAGGGTCATGGCCGGGGCGACGGTGACCGACTCGCCGGTATGCACGCCCATAGGGTCAATGTTCTCAATCGAGCAGACGATCACCCCGTTATCGGCGCGGTCGCGCATGACCTCCAGTTCAAACTCCTTCCAGCCCAGGACGCTCTCCTCAACCAGCACCTGGGTAACCGGCGAAGCATCGAGACCGCGTTCGACGATCTCTTTGAACTCCTCCAGGTTGTAAGCGATCCCGCCGCCCATGCCGCCGAGGGTGAAGGAGGGGCGAATGATCGCCGGGAAGCCGGTGGTGGCCACGATGGCCAGGGCCTCTTCGACGGAATGGGCGGTGCCCGAGGCGGGCACCTGGAGGCCAATCGCGATCATGGTATCTTTGAAGCGCTGGCGATCCTCGGCGACACGCACCGCCTCGACCGAGGCGCCGATCAGTTCGACGCCATAGCGCTCGAGCACGCCGGCCTCATGGAGTTCGACGGCCAGGTTCAAGGCAGTCTGCCCGCCGACGGTGGGGAGCAGCGCGTCGGGGCGCTCTTTCGCGATGATACGCTCCAGGCTTATCGCGGTAAGCGGCTCGATGTAGGTGGCATCGGCCAGTCCCGGGTCGGTCATAATCGTTGCGGGGTTGGAGTTGACCAGCACGACGCGATAGCCCTCTTCGCGCAGGGCCTTGCAGGCCTGGGCCCCCGAATAGTCGAACTCACAGGCCTGGCCGATCACAATCGGGCCAGAGCCGATAATCAAGATGGTATGCAGATCCGTGCGCCTGGGCATCGCTCGTATACAACTCCTGAACGTGGAGCGTGGTTTCCCCCGCTCCGGATACTGGTTACCGAGGGGATTATACCATTTCGGATTGTAGATTTTGGATTATAGATTGCCGTATATGGCCTCCCAATCGGACGTGGCGAAGGCGCGCTTGCGCGCTGTTCAACCAGAATTGATTTGATATTGATAGTACCTGTTCACGCCTGATAGGTCGGGTAGAGGGCCACGCGCCTGTCGGAGCGACGGGTCAGACGGGCGGCGCGGCGGCTGGCCTCGCGCAGCACGCGGCGCCGGTCGATGGTGAGCAGGCGGCGCCGGCGCATCAGCACGCGCCCGGCGACGATCACCGTGTCCACGTCATCGGCGCGGGCGCTGTAGAGCAGCGTGGCCGCCGCGTCGTGGACGGGCAGGGTATGCGGCGCATTGCGGCGGAGCAGGACGATATCGGCGGCCAGACCCTCGCGCAATGCGCCGGTCACGTCCCCGAGGCCGATGGCGCGCGCGCCGTCGCTGGTGGCGAGACGCAGGGCCACGCCAAGGGGCATGACCCGGGCATCGCTATGGCGGTGCTTCTCCAGCAGGGAGAGGAGGCGGGCGGCCTCCAGGATGTCATAGTCATTGTTACTTGCCGCGCCGTCGCTGCCCAGGCCGACCGTCACCCCCGCGGCCCGCAAGGCGGTGACCGGCGCAACACCGATCCCCAGTTTCATCTCCGTCTTGGGGGTGGCAACGACGCTGACGTTGTGGGCGGCCAGAATGGCGACGTCGTCAGGGTCGGGATGGGCCATGTGCGCCGCGAGGGTTGGCGACTCGAAGAGGCCGGCGTCGCGGACCACGGCCACAGGTGTCTTGCCGTAGCGGACGCGACTCTCGGCCACCTGGGCCGCTGTCTCGGAGAGATGGATATGGATGCCTACACCGAGCCGGCGAGCTTCGCCGGCGACACGGGCGAGAAGGTCCGGCGTGCAGGTGTACGGGGAGTGCGGCCCGAGCCAGGCGCTGATGCGTCCTCCGGCCGCGCCGTTCCAGCGGGTCACGAAATCCACCGCCCGGGCCAGTTGCTCGGCCTCGTCGGGCCCGCTGAAGATGGTCGGCGCCAGATTGGCGCGCATGCCGCTCTCCTCGACGGCCCGGGCGATAGCGTCAATCGAAAAATAATGATCGGCCACGCAGGTGACGCCGGCTTCGATCATCTCGGCGATGCCCAGCAGAGCGCCCCAGTACACATCCTCGGCGGTGAGGTTGGTTTCCATGGGCCAGATGTGATCGTTGAACCAGGCCTCGATCGGAACATCTTCGACCACGCCGCGGAACAGGCTCATCGCAGTGTGGGCGTGGCCGTTGATCAGACCGGGGATCGCCAGCATACCGCGGGCGGTGATAGTCTCGCGCGCCGGTTCATCGATGACATGGGGAGCAATGCGTACAATATACCCCTCGCTCACGGCGATGCTGTGGCGGGGAAGCAGCACAGGCGCATCGCCATCGAATTGGAGTACGTCCGCATCACGGACGATGATGTCGTACATGCAATGCAATCTCTACTTGTGGCCTGACCCTCTGGTGGTGACGTTTGAGGGTGGACAGAAGCCATAGGCGTGGATAAGGTTGTTGGGGTTGAGATGCGCTGGTACACCCCTATCCCCTCGCCGCTCCCGCGCGCGGGAGCGGGTTCGGGAGCGCGGTACGCCTGGAAGCGGCGCGTCCCGTCCCGTCCACTCTGACCGTCCCCCGCCGGGGGAGGGAACCGCGCGCCTCCTCCAGCGGGGGGGTGGGAGGGAGTTTGCTTCTCCGCGGGCTGAACTGAACCGCGCGCCTCCCCCCAGCGGGGGGGAGGTTGGGAGGGGGGGTGTACCCCCGATGGTGCAGCATGTTTCGTTACAGCCGTGGAGGGGTGCCGAGGCGCGGCCTGCCCCACACTCCTCCATCGCGTACGTCCTGTCAATAAGGCGCTATTCTACGGCAAAGCCGCCATAGAGGCAACCCCGGCCCGGCAGGGTACCATCACCCCTGGGGGGCATTCACGCGCCTGGGAGCGAGGGCGTCCCACCCTCGTGGTTTCTACGCAGGCAAGATGCCTGCGCTTCCAGGAGAAAGGTGAACTCGTACCCCACCAGGGGCGGGGGGAAAGCTGATCTCCACACCATTGCCGGACGGGGGTTGCCGCATGTCTGGAGCCTATCGGTATGATGGTACAATAGCAGCAGACGCGCAAGGGGATAGATGCCTGAGCGGGGAAGCATGCAGTCCGAGATCCTGCGGATCATCGTCACGGCGGTACTGGCGGTGCTGCTGGCGCAACAGGCGGCACGGACGGGCCGGGGCACGCGCCGGCGTCTGGCCTTTGCCGCCGGGGCGCTGGCCTTTGCCCTGTTTGCCGTGGCAAACCTGCTCCCGTTCCTTGGGGTCAATCTTCCCTGGCTGACGTTGACGCTCACCGGCCTGGGGTTGGTGCTGGTGCTGGTGTCGGTGCTGGCGCTTCTGGTCGCCTACCGGGGGGGCGAGATGGCGCCCCAGGTGCGCAAGGCTCGCGAGTTGCTGGAGACTGAACGAAATAAGCGAATGGAATAAGCGAATGGGGCGGGGGCGCTGCGAACCAAGCGGATGGGGCGCTTATTAGTCTGTAACTTAAGTTTTCTGATATTTCTCGTTCGCGGGATTGACGGTGCGGTAGTGCCGATTCATCGTCGTGCGGGCCTTTTCGATGGAGAACTGCCAATGGATCGTGACCTGCTTGGCACTGCGCTCTTCCAGCAACGTGAGGATCTGGGTACGCAATTGCTCAATGGTCGGGATGCGCCGGTTCAAGCACTGCCGGGAGATGACCGCGAACTCGCATTCGATCATGTTCAGCCACCTCGCGCCCTTGGGCGTGTAGATAAAGGTGAAGCGCTGCGCCAGGGCAAACGCGTCGGCTGCGGGCAAATGGGCATCGAACGCCCGCGGATGATGGGTATTCAGGTTGTCTTGCACCAGACGGATCGTCACCGCGTCGGGGTAGGCTGCGGCGAGGTGCTGGCAAAACTCGGTATCCTCCTGCATCGTGCGCTGCGGCGTCACCACGGCTATCCGGCGGCCCGTCAACGGCTCAATGGCCGCCAACAAGGCACAGGATCCGTGCCTGGTATCGGCAGAATGCTCCTTCTGCACCTGGCCCGGTTGCATCGGCAGGGGCGCACGTTCCTCGCCAATCAAGAAACAGGGACGCTCATCAAAACAGACGACCGGATAGGCCGGATCATCGGGTTCAGCATACACCGCCAGCACCTGCTCCATCGCTGCGAGAAACGCCGCATCAATCGTTCCAATACACCACGTCTGTTTCAGATGGGGTTTGAGGTCGTTTTTTTCAGCACGCGACCCACATGCATATGCGAAATCGACTCACAAAACTCCGCTTCCACCGCTTTGTCGGCGAGGAGGCGCAGCGACCACTGGCTATGGCCGTCAGGCGGCGTACTCGTCGCGAGCGCGGTGATTTTGGCACGCTGCAGCCCATCAAACTGCACCGGACGCCCCGATCGTGGGGCATCACGCAGAAAGGTTAACCCGTCCGTCGTATACCGATCCCGCCACGTTGCCACCGTCGTGTAATGCACGCCGAGCCGCTCAGCAATCGTCGTGAGCGCATCCCCTGCGTGGAGGCTCAGCAAGGCAGTTGCCCGTTTGAACGTCCGCGCCGCCAACGTTCCTTTCGCCAGCAGTTCCGTCAGCGTGGTCCGATCGTGATCTGTGAGGGTAAGGTGTGGTGTTTTCATTGCGCTATGGTACCATAGAAGTGCAACAGTGTATCAGGAAACTTAAGTTACAGACTACTTATGGTCTTTGAAAAATTAATCCGGTATGCCGGGCTGGCCGTGGGGCTGAAGCCCTCGGCTACGGGATGCGAAGGCCGCCTGCGCGGCCTATACCGGGATTATTTATTCAAAGACCATCAGCCCCCCTTCCAACCTCCCCTTTAGGGGCGGACAGAACACATGAGCGTCGAGGGGCTTTATGGCGTTGGGATGCGCTGGTTGGCCCTCACCCCCTGCCCCTCTCCCGCGCGCGGGAGAGGAGCGACCAGAGCCGCGCGCCGGGGCGTCCCGATGCGGTAGAAGCCGCATTGGCTCGGATGTTCTGTCCGCCCCTAAACCAACCTCCCCCAGCGGGGGGAAGAGCCGCACTCCCGTTTCCAGCGGGGGAGGGCTAACGTGAACATAGGCTCTCGAAGAGGGGTGTGGGGAAACCGGGTTTCCCCACGCCCCCGCCCCGCAGGGGGATGGGGAAACCCGGTTTCCCCATTCCCCCACCCGCGGGAGGGTCTGGGAGGGCTGCGCCCTCCCAGGAACAACCGTATGTTCATCGCGGCGTTGTGCGGCGCAGCCGCATGGACGGCTGGAGAGGAAGTATCATCTTCATGGTTCAAATTCACGTGACAATCCAGCCTTCAGTTCCACAGACCGGTTCTGTGGAGATGTGGAGCTGGAGAGGTGTGGAGCAACGGTCAAGCTGGCATGGCTGTTTCTGGACCAGGCCTTATTTTTGAAAAGTATTGGCGCAAGATCTTGCGTCCCTATTACCAACCGGTGTCGGGGCGCCTGACACCCCGGTGCTCAGGGAGTATGGGGCAGGCGGGCTTCCCCACCCTTCAGCCGGTGCCGGGGCGTCTGACACCCTTGCGATCAAGGGGCTTGGGAGGCCACCATGAGCACAGATCTGGAACGGATGGGACAGCAGGCGAAGGCGGCGGCGCGGGTGCTGGCAAACCTGCCGACCGCGGCGAAAGACGCGGCGCTCCAGGCCATCGCCGATGCGCTACTGGAGCAGCAGGAGGTGATTCTCGCCGCCAATGGGGAAGATGTGGCCGCCGCGCGCGCCAGGGGCGTCGAGGCGGCGCTGATTGACCGCATGCTGCTCACCCCGGCCCGGCTGGCCAGTATCGCCAGTGATACGCGCCACGTCGCCGCCCTGCCCGACCCGGTGGGGGCGATCTTTGACGCGGTGGATCTGCCGAATGGCCTGCGCCTGCACAAGCGCCGCACCCCGCTCGGCGTGGTGGGGGCGATCTACGAGGCGCGCCCGAACGTGACGGTAGATATTGCCGCGCTCTGCCTGAAGGCCGGCAACGCCACCGTGCTGCGCGGGGGCAGCGACATCGGCCGCAGCGTGGCGGCGATGACCGCGGCCATCGGCGCGGCGCTGCAGCGGGCCGGGCTCCCCGCCACGACGGTGCAAAGCATCACCGATCCCGACCGCGAGGTGGTGCGGGGCCTGCTGCGGCTCGACCGCTACGTGGATATGATCATCCCCCGCGGGGGGGCCGGGTTGCACCGCTTCTGCCTGGAGAACGCCACCATCCCGGTGATCACGGGCGGCATTGGCGTGGTGCATCTCTTTGTCGAACGGAGCGCCGACCTGGAACGGGCCGTGCCGCTGATTCACAACGCCAAGGTGCAGCGCCCGAGCGTGTGCAACGCCCTCGATACGCTGCTGGTCGAGCGCGAGATCGCCCCGGCGCTGCTGCCGGCCGTGGCGGCCAGCCTCTGCCCTGCTGGCGTGGAACTGCGCTGCGACCCGGAGAGCCTGGCCATCCTCGCCGACCATCCCGCGGCCCAGGGCTGGCGCGTGGTTCCCGCCGGCCCCGGTGATTACGGCAGGGAGTTTCTGAGCCTGACCCTGGCGATCAAGATCGTGGGCGGCCTTGATGAAGCGATTGACTTCATCGCCACCTACGGCTCGGGCCATACCGAGGCCATTCTAACGCAGGATCGCGCCGCAGCGGCGCGCTTCACTGCCGAGGTGGACGCCAGCGCCGTTTTCGTTAATGCCAGCACGCGTTTCAACGACGGCGGGCAGTTCGGCCTGGGGGCCGAGGTGGCCATCTCGACCCAGAAACTGCACTGGCGCGGGCCGATGGGTCTTGAGGCCCTGACAACGTTCAAGTGGATCGGAGAGGGCGACTATATTTCTCGCGCCTGAGGATGTTCCTGGGAGGGCTAGCCCTCACCAATTCCATGGTGTATGAACCAGCGGTTGCATCTGGCTCATCTCTATAGCTCGCACATGAACGTGTATGGCGATCGCGGCAACGTGATCGCCCTGAAGCAACGCTGCGCCTGGCGCGGTATCGATCTGCGCGTCACCCCCATCGAGCCGGGCATGGCGGTAGACTGGTCGGATTTCGACCTGGCCTTCTTCGGCGGGGGCCAGGACAGCGGCCAGGCGCTCATCGCGCGGGATCTGTTGGAGCGGCAGGGGCCGGGGCTGCGCGCGGCGATCGAGGACGGTCTGGTGCTCCTGGCGATCTGCGGGGGCTACCAGTTGCTCGGGCACTACTTCCTGACCCACACGGGCGAACGCTTGCCGGGTCTGGGGGCGCTGGACGTGTACACCATCGGCGGCAAGCGGCGCCTGATCGGCAACATCGTGGTCGAGGCCCGGCTGGGGGAGGGAGCGCCGGTGCGTCTGGTGGGCTTCGAGAACCACAGTGGCCGCACCTACCACGGGGCGGGGGTGCAACCTCTGGGCCGGGTGCTCGCCGGTCATGGCGATAATGGCGAAGATGGCGTGGGCGGGGCGGTGTACCGCAACACTTTCGGCTGCTATCTGCACGGCGCGCTGCTGCCGAAGAACCCCCAGTTCACCGACCATCTGATCGGCCTGGCCCTGCGCCGGCGCTTTGGCGCCGCCGCCGGTCTGGCCCCGCTTGACGCCACGCTCGAACTGCGCGCCCAGCGGGTCATGGTTGAACGGATTGTATAATAGGAATGCAAGAACTGTTCCTGGGAGGGCCGGGCCCTCGCAGATCCTCCCGTGGGGTAGGGGCGTGGGGGAAACCTGATTTCCCCGCGGCCCGTGACCGGGAGGGTTGCACTCCTGCCTGTACCGGGCAAGCAGGGGCGATGGGGCAAGCTGGTTTCCCGATACTCTGCCAACTGGCTATGGTTACGTGAGGAGACTATGCCACATTTCACCTTGAGCGGCGGCGCTCCGGACACCGAAGAGGCCGCGGCGGCAATCGCGGCGATCACCTGCCTGCTCGAAGAAGAGGCCGCGCTGGCCAGCAGCGTCGCCCCTCAGCAGGCGCTGGAGGGTTGGCGCAGCACCGCCCGGCTGATCACCCAGGGCTTGATCCCCACCCGCACGCCGGTGGCGCCACGCTGGTCGAGCATCGAGCGCCTGCGGCGCGCCGGACGCGGCGGCGGCGGAATAGTCGGTCAGTGAGGGGACCGCGGCGCGCAGCCCACGTCATCCTCCGAGCGCCCAGGCGCGCCATTCGGCCTCCAGGGTCTCAAAGCTCTTGCCGTAGACGCCGGGGTAATCGGCCGATGCAGGCGCGTTCTGGCCGGTCAGGTACAGGCGGTCGAACGCCTCGCGGCCGTAGGTCTCGATCAGGAACTCCACAAAACTGGCCCACTGGTAGTAGAGTTTGTTCATATCGCTGATCGGCCGGCCCACATAGCTGATGCCGAGCGGCAACTCCTCGCGGTTGGCGAGCCACGGGCGCACAAAGGCGCGAAAGGTCGGTGCGTCGCCCAACCAGTAGGCCCCCGCCCCCCAGGTTGCCACCCCCTCGGATAAAACCAGATCGGCGCTAAGGTGCCGTTCCCCATACCGATCCTGGCAGAGCTGGTGCACGAATTCGTGGGCCATGATGCTGATGGCGCGGGCGGCGGGGAAACTGGCGCAGGTGAAGACCTGCACGTTACGGATGTCGGTGTAGGCGATACCGTGGAGCCCGCAGGCGGGCTCCAGGCCGATCAACACCTCCATCGGGCCCGCCGGGGGGCTGCCGAAACGCGCCACGACGTAGTCCAGGGCGCGCTCCAGTTCACCGGCGACCGACGGCTGTTCCTCCGGGCGCAGCGCGCCCTCGTCAATGGCGATCCTGAGCAGGCCCGTCTGAAGCAGATCGCCGGTCAGCGGCATGGGGGTGGGCGTCGCCGCACCGGGCGGCAGGGGCCGCTCGGGGGCGGTCAGCGGCCACAGCGCCGACGATGGAGCGATGCGCGGGCGTGGCCGCGGCGCATAGCCGTTGACCAGCAGGATGAGCAGTGAAACAAAGAGGACAGGACCGATGAGCGCCCATCGGATCTGTGCCTGGCGTGGTGAAAACATTGTGCGATTGTAGATGTTGGATTTCAGGGTGCTGGATCGGGTGTGCCGATGGCAGGAGTTATACCATTTTAGATGTCAGGCATGTTTCAAACGAACGTGACAATCCAGCCTTCAACTCTACAGCTCTCCAGATCGGTTCTGTGGAGGTGTGGAGGTGTGGAGGTGTGGAGGTGTGGAGCAACTGTCAAGCTAGAAGGCCCGCTCCTGAACCATGCCTTAGATTGATAGATTGCTGCTTGATGCAACAGGAAGCGCTCGAGCGCTCACGAGTTGGCGGCGTCCCTCTGACGCTCTGGTACTATCTATCAATTCCGGGTTGAACTGCGTGCAGGCGCGCCGTTGCCGGATCAGATCGAGAGGCCATAGACGGCAATCCAACATCTACCATCCGACGTGGGGCAACCCGGTTGCCCCACGTCCGTTCCGAAAACTTGTTCGTCTCAACCCGGGCATTATACCAGAAACGCGCCGGGGTTTAGCAGACCGCCGGGGTTCCAGCGGGCCTTCAAGGCGCGCATAAGGTCAAGGGCCTGGGGTGCGTGGCGCCAGCGACCCGCGTCGCGGGCCGGCGCGCCCGCCAGGGCCACGCCGTAGCCGCCGAGGCGCCGGGCCAGCGCGGCCAGTTCCTCCCAGGCGCCCGCCCCGTGCCGGTAGAGCAGGCCGCTAGCCAGGTCAGCCAGCAGACCGCCAGGATGGGTGCCCGCCGCGCGGAGCAGTTCCGGCAGCGCCGAGGGCGGCACGCCCAGCCGGGCCAGCGGTTCATCGGCGGCCAGCGCCGCGCCCAGCCATGCCGCCCAGCGTTCGCTGCCGCTCTCTCCACTCAACGCTAGTGGCGTAGCGGCGCCCTGACCGGCCAGTGCGGCGCGGACCAGGGCCACTTCGGCGCTCACGTCGGGCGCCAGCCCTTCGGCGGTATAGAACAGGGCGTAGGGCGCGTCAACCTCGGGCAGAGCCAGGGCGGCCGTGTCGCCAAGGAGCAGCGCCGAGGCCACCACCAGACCTGGTAACAGGCGCGCCCCCAACGCCAACCCCTGCTCCAGGCTGTTGACCGGCACGGCCAGGCTGGCGCGGGCGCGTGGCAGCGGGGCCAGTTTCAGGGTCAGGTCGCAGATCAGCCCCAGGGTGCCGTGGGCGCCCACCACGAGTTTGGGCAGGTCGTAGCCGGCTACGTTCTTCACCACCGGGCGACCCACGCGGACGAGCCGCCCGTCGGGCAGGGCCAGCGTCGCCGCCAGCACCAGGTCGCGCCAGGCCCCGTAGCGCATGCGCAGCGGCGCATTGGTGTTCGTGGCCACTAATCCCCCGACGGTCGCCCCGGCGTAGGGCGCGACGGCGGGGACCCACATCCCCACGGGCGCCAGTTCAGCTTGCAGTTCGGCCAGAGGCGTTCCCGCGCCCACCTGCACGTACAGATCGTCGCGCGCCAGGGTGGTGATGCCCCGCAGGGCGGCGGTGGAGAGGACAAACGTCCCCTCAGGCGGTTGTGGCGGTTCGGCGGCGCCGCTGATGACCACCGGCCGCCCGCAGGTGGCGCGCAACATCGCGGCCGCCTCGGCGGGTGAAGCCGGTTGGAGCACCTGTGAGGCCGGCAGTTCATGTTTCACGTGAAACAATGGCGGTTGTAGCGGATCTTCGGCTGGAAAGATCTTCCCGGGATTGAGCAATTCGGTGGGATCGAAGACCTCCTTCACATCACGCATGACGGCCAGTTCGTCAGGGCCGTACATGAGGGGCATATACTCGCGCTTCTCGATGCCCACCCCGTGTTCACCGGTGATGCTACCGTCGAAGCTCACCCCCAGTTCAACGATGCGCCGTCCGGCCAGGTGCACCCGCTCCATCAAGGCGCGGTCGCGGGGATTGTCGATCAGGATCAGGGGGTGCAGGTTGCCGTCGCCGGCGTGGAAGACGTAGCCCACCCGCAAGCCCAGTTCGACGCAGATCTGGTTCACGCCGGACAGCATAGGGGCCAGTTTGCTGCGCGGCACGGTGACATCAACCAGGTAGTAGGCCGGCGCCAGGCGGGTCATCGCGCCCACGGCGCTCTTGCGCCCGTACCAGATGGTCTCGCGCTCCTCGGCGGTGCGAGCGACGCGCAGATCAAAGCCGCCGTGGGCGCGCAGAATGGCTTCGATCTCGGCGATCTGCGGATCCACGCTGGCGGGGTAGCCGTCCGCCTCGACAATCAGGGCCGCCCCGGCCTTCTCGGGCAGGCGCGCGGTGGTGAACTGGTTGATGATGCGCATGATCTGCTGGTCCATCATCTCCAGGGTGGCCGGCACCAACCCTGCCGCAATGACCGCCGAGACGGCCTCGCCCGCCGCTTCGACGCTGGGAAAGGCGGCCATCATCGTCTTCACCGCCGGGGGATTGGCGATCAAGCGCAGGTGCGCCGCGGTGATCAGCCCCAGGGTGCCTTCGCTGCCACACAGCAGCGCTGTCAGATCATACTCGGGGTAATCAAACGCCCGCCCGCCCAGACCCACCTGCCGCCCATCGGCCAGCACCACTTCCAGACCGGTGACGTAGTTGGCGGTCACGCCGTACTTGAAACAGTGGGGGCCGCCCGAGTTCTCGGCGATGTTGCCGCCCAGGGTTGCCGAGCGCCCGCTGGCCGGATCGGGAGGGTAGTAGAGACCCTTGCTCTTTGCCAGAGCGTCGAGGGTGAGATTGATCAGCCCCGGCTCTACCGTCACCATGCGCCCGGCCACGTCGAAGTCGAGGACGCGATTCATGCGCGAGTACTCGACAATGATCCCGCCCCGTTCGGCCACCGCGCCGCCCGACAGGCCGGTGCCGGCCCCGCGAGCGACGACCGGCTTCCGCTGGCTCGCGGCCCAGCGCACGATCCGCGCCACCTCTTCGGCCCGTTCGGGCACCAGCACCAGGTCTGGAGTGCCGCGATCCAGCCCGCCATCTCCTTCATAGACCAGCAACTCCGAGCGGTCGGCAATGACCTGGGCTGGGGGCAGGATGAAGGGTGATGTTCGATCGTTATGCGTGCCCATCCGGTTGCTCCTTTCACCCTTCACGGCGATAGGCTTCGTCAAGCACTTCGACCACGTGCATCACCCGCGCCGGCAGGCCGGCCCGGCGCACGCCGGCCAGGATCTGCATATGGCAGCCGGTGTTCGAGACCACCACGATCTCGGCGCCGGTGGCCTTGATGTCGGCCATCTTGGCATCGAGAATGGGCCCGGCCAGTTCGGGATGCACCAGGTTGTAGACCCCCGCGCTGCCGCAGCACCGCTCCGGCTGTCGCAGTTCGACCAGTTCCAGGCCGGGAATGCTGCGGAGCAGGGCACGGGGCTGCTGCACGACCTTCTGCACATTGCGCAGGTGGCACGAGTCCACATAGGTGGCGCGAGCGGGCAGCGTGGCCCGCGGCGGTTCCACGGCGCGCTCGGCCAGGAACTCGCTGATGTCGCGCACCTTCGCCACGAACGCGGCGACGCGGGTCCGGTAGTCGGCGTCATCGCGCAGCAGATCGGCGTAGCTCTTGAGGGTCGCGCCACAGCCGCCGGCATTGCTGATGATCGCGTCCACCTCAAGCGCCAGCAGGGCGTCAATGTTCTGGCGGGCCAGTTGGCGGGCCAGTTCCTCCTCGCCATTGTGCACGTGCGCCGCCCCGCAGCAGGTTTGTCCACGAGGAACGAGTACCTCGTAGCCATTGCGCTGGAGCACCCGCACGGTGGCATCGTTCACCTGGCCGAGAAAGGCTTCCTGGATGCAGCCCTGCACCACGGCCACCCGGCCGCGCGTCTGGCCTCGCGGCGGAAAGGTTCGCCCGTCGGGGGAGCGCCGCAGACGCACCGGCGGCGCCAGGGCCTCAATCGCCCCCAGGCGCCCGCGCAGCAGCCCCGACCGCCGCGCGAGCGCCTGCAAACCGCTGCGCTCGTAGAACCAGGCGCCCAGCGCCAGCACGCGCAGCCGGCGCGGGTACGGCATCAGTTGGCGCAGCCCGGCCCAGCGCGCGAAACGGGCCAGACGACCGGGGCGGTGGGTTGCGGCAAGGGCGGCGCGGGTCACTTCCACCAGTTCGCCGTAGTGCACGCCGGAGGGACAGGCCAGCTCGCAAGCCCGGCACACCAGGCACGTGTCCAGGTGGGTGGTCAGGGCCGGGTCATCCAGGCCGATGCGTCCCTCGGCGACCGCGCGCATCAGGTGGATCCGCCCGCGGGGCGCCTCGCTCTCGATCCCGCTGAGGGCGTAGGTCGGGCAGACCGACAGGCACAGCCCGCAGTGGAGGCAGCGGTCGAGTTGCGCCTGGTGCGCGCTGCCGTACAGCACGTCAATTGGGGAAGGTGTTGTCATTCCATTTCCTCATTCTAGGTGTGGTTCAGACGCTGGCGTCCTGGCGTGACCGTTGCCGCAATCCAACATAACCGGCCGGTGGAGGTGTAGAGCTGTGGAGGTGAAGCCCACCTTGTCAAAACGTCCATTGCTGCCTGACGGTCCCTCCACACCTCCACCGAACCGGTTCTTAGGGCATGGTTCAAACGAACGTGACAATCCAGCCTTCAACTCTCCAGCTCTACAACTCTACAACTCTACAGACCGGTTCGGTGGAGGTGTGGAGCTGTGGAGGGGTGGAGCAACGGTCAAGCGAGAACGCCCGATCCTGAACCATGCCTGGAGCTCTGGAGGTGTGGAGGTGCAGTCCACAACAGGAACCCGGGCCCTACGGGATCATCCAGGTAAACACGTAGGCCTGTAGGAAGACCAGCACACCCACCAGACAGGCCAGCACCAGGCTGTGGAGGAAGACGTAGCGCAGAATGGAACCTTCCTGACCGTGCTGGTTGGTGGCCACACTGGCAACGACGATGCTCTGGGCGTCAATCATCTTGCCCATAACTCCGCCGGAGCTATTCGACGCCGCCGCAAGTACCGGCGAGATGCCGATCTGCTGGGCGGTGATCTGCTGCAGGTTGCCGAACAGGACGTTGGAAGACGTATCCGAACCGGTCAGGGCCACGCCGAGCCAGCCCAGCAGGGGCGAGAAGAAGGCGAACAGCGCACCGGTCGAGGCAAACGCCAGGCCCATGGTGGCGTCGAGGCCACCGTAGCGCGTGGTGTAGCCCAGGGCCAGCATCGCCGCGATGGTCAGCAGCGAGATCCGGATCCGCCAGAGCGTGCCGGCAAAGATCCGCGCCAGCGCCAGTGGCGAGAGCCCCAGGAGCAGCCCGCTCAGCACCCCGGCGATCAGCAGGCTGGTGCCGGTGGCCGAGAGCCAGTTGAAAGTGTAGACCGCCGGCTCGGCTTCGGGCCTGGGCACTACCGGCACATCGCGGTATACCGCCTTGTCGAGATAGGGTACCGGAACCTTCTGCACGGTGATGCCGCTAAGGAAGTTGGGCGCGTCTTTGGTGCCGCCGTTGAGGAAGGTCTTGACCTGCGGCGTGCCCCAGAGGAAGACCAGCAGCGAGAGGATGATCCAGGGCATCCAGGCGATCAACACCTCGCGCCGCCGGGAAGGCTGGCGCACCGCCGGACGGGGCAGCATCGCCGCGTCGCCGGAACCGGCGCTGCCAGCCGGGCGAGGCATGGCGGGCAGAGGCTGCCGCTCGCCATCGTCTTCCCCGGGGAAGCGGAAGATGGTCCTCGGTTGCCAGAAGCGTAGCAGCACCACCAGCGAGGCCATCGAAACCAGGGCGCTGATGATGTCCACCAGCCAGGGGCCGTGGAAGTTGCTCACCAGGAACTGCGAGATGGCAAAGCTTAGCCCGGCGGTCAGACATGCTGGCCAGACCTCCCACATCTTCTTGCGCCCGGCCATCGCCCAGACGATCCAGAAGGGCACGATCAGCGAGAAGAACGGCAACTGCCGTCCGGCCATGGCGCTGAGGTGCATCAGATCGAGACCGGTAACGCTACTCAGCACGATGATCGGGGTGCCCAGGGCGCCGTAGGCCACCGGGGCGGTGTTGCCGATCAGGGCCAGACCGGCGGCGGGCAGTGGCGCAAAGCCCAGACCGATCAGCATCGCGGCCGAGATCGCCACCGGCGTGCCGAAGCCTGCCGCCCCTTCGATGAAGGCGCCGAAGGCGAAGGCGATCAACAACACCTGGATGCGCCGGTCGCTGGCCAGTCCGGCAATGGATTGCTTGACGATCTCGAACTTGCCGGTTTTTACACTGATGTCGTAGATGAAAATGGCTCCGAGGATGATCCAGCCGATCGGGAACAGCCCGTAGAACGCGCCGTTCACCGCGGCGGCCAGGCCCAGTTGCCAGGGCATGCCGTAGACGAAGATGGCGATCAGCAGCGCGCTCGCCAGGCCTGCCAGGGCCGCGATGTGCGCTTTGACGTGGAATATCCCCAGCAGGCCGAGCAGCACCACGATCGGTAATGCGGCAACCAGGGCCGAGAGCAGCAGGCTCCCCAGCGGCGTGTACACCTGGGTCCAGGTCATGGCAGTCTCCTTTGGCTTATGGAACCTTCGTGCCTTTGTTTGGACCCAGTGTAGGCTGCGTCGCCGCGCGGCGCATCGTTCGTTGCGCAATGGTTGGGAGGGAGTTACGAACTAGTTCCCGACCTTTCACCCAGGTTCTTCGCCACCACCCTCCCCGGTTGGGGGGGGTTAGGGGCGGTCAGAACATCTGCGCCAATGCAGCGTTTGTCGCATTGGGACGCCCCCGCGCGCGGCTCTGGTCTCCCCGATCCCGTGGGCAGGAACGGGGCCGGGGGTGAGGGCCAACCAGCGTATCCCGATACCATAACGCCCGTCGGCGCCCATACGTTCTGTCCGCCCACGAACTCCGGCGAGGGGTGGTTGGGGAGGGGAACCGTGCCGCGGGGAGGGCCTTGTGCGCGTGGGCTACGCCCTCCCTGACCCTCCCAGCCGGCGGGCCGCCTCGCGGCGGCTGGTCACGTGCAGTTTGGCCAGGATGGCGCGCACGTGCGCCTTGACCGTGTACAGACTGATCACCAGCTCCGCGGCGATCTCCTTGTCCGACCGCCCCGCAGCGATCAGCGCCAGGATCTCCTGTTCGCGCGCGGTCAGGGCATCGGGATCTTCACCAGCGCTCGAACGGATCGGCTCCCGCGCCGGGACCGCCGTGGGGCTTGCCGGCGGCGTCACGGCGCGAAACGCCGCCAGCAGGCGTGTGGCGATCGCCGGGGTGATCGCCGCCTCGCCCCGGGCCGCTGCGCGCACCATGTCGATCAACTGCTGGCCCCGGATCGTCTTCAGCAAATAGCCCGACGCGCCGCCGCGCAGCGCCTCAAAGATCCGTTCATCCTCGTCGCGCACCGTAAGCATCACAATCTGGCAGGTAGGAACCTCGCGGGCAATTGTCCGCGCCGCCTCGATGCCGTCCATCCCCGGCATGTTGATGTCGAGCAGCATCACGTCGGGACGCAGGCTCTGCGCCAGCACGCAGGCTTCGAGACCATCGCCCGCCTCGCCTACGACTTCAATGTCGGGCTGCGAACGCAGCACCTCCACAATGCCGTCGCGGAACAGGCCATGATCGTCAACGACCATGACCCGGATCGGTGCATGCTCCGTCATGGGACACCTTCACGACCAGATCCAACGATTCGTTCGGTTCCGCTACCAGATCAGGGGGGCCAGCCCACGTTTCGCCCGCCGGGGCGGCCCGTTGAAGGCTCCAGACCAGTTCGACGCAGGCGCCGGCGCCGGGACGGCTGTGGATCGCCAGTGCGCCGCCGATACGTTGCGCCCGTGCCCGCATCACCTTCAGGCCAAAGTGCCGGCGGCCGTTGTCGCTAACGCTGGCCGGGTCAAACCCACTGCCGTTATCGCGCACCCGCACCCGCCCCAGATCACCCTGGCGCTCCAGTTCCACGCCCACATGGGTCGCCCGCCCGTGCCGTGCGGCATTGCGGATGGCCTCGCCCACGATGCGCCCGACCTCGGCCTCGACCGGGGCCGAAACGCGCACATCGTTGCCGGGCGCCACGGTAAGGGTCACGCTGCAACCCGCTTCATCGTTCAGGGCACGGATCACCTCGCGCAGGCGCTCCTCCAGTGAGACCAGCGCCGGCTGCGGATCCTGCAACCGGGCAATCAGCCGGCGCACCTCCTCGGTGGTCGCCTCCAGCACCCCTTGCAGCCGTGCCAGATCGGCGCGAAGCGACGCGGGCAGTGCCCCGTCATCGGCCAGCCGGTCAAGTTGCATGTACAGGTAGCTCAGGTTCTGGGCCACCCCGTCGTGGATCTCGCCCGCCAGGCGTTCGCGCTCCTGGAGCGCGGCCACGTTGCGCGCCTGCTCCTCGACCCGGGCCAGCAGCGAGAGGTTCTCCAGGGCCAGGGCGATCTGCTGACCGATAGCGGTGACCACCGTCAGCGCCTCGGGGGAGAAACCTCCACGGATGTGGCTAAAGACCCCCAGCACCCCCAGGCTGCGCCCGCTGACCAGCAGCGGCACGGCGGCAAAGGCATGGAGCCGCTGCTCCCGCACGATCGCCCGCGAGAGCCGCGGCGACTGGCTGATATCCGTCAGGGCCATGGGTTCACCCTGCTGATGCACCTGACCCAGGAGCCCTTCCCCGGCGGTGAAGCGGCTGAGGGCGTGCTGCAATGCCCTGTCAAAACCGGCCCAGACCGCCAGGCGCAGGCCGCCGTCGGCTTCACCCAGCCAGATCCCGCCCATCTCGGCGCCGATCACCGGCAGGGTCTGGTCAAGGGCGGTGCGCAGCAGGGCCTCCTGCGAGCGCCGGTGGCTGCTCATCGCCACCACTTCGGCCAGGGCTGCCAGTTCTTGCGAGCGGCGGGCCACACGCGCCTCCAGGCTGGCCGCCCAGGCCGCCAGTTCGTCCCGAGCCTGCGCCAGATGCCGGCGCATGGTCTCGAAGTTACGCGCCAGCGCCCGCACCTCGCTGCTGCCCTCGACCTGCACCGGCGCCGTCAGGTCGCCACTGGCGATGCGCTGCGCCGCCGCGGCCAGTCGCGGCAACGGACGCACCAGGCGCTGCGCCGCCCATGCGACGGTCAGCCCCAGCAGCAGCACCACCACCAGGGTTACCGCCATCCCACGCAGCGTCACTCCCACCGCCGGGGCCAGTACCTCACGCTCGCTGAGCATGGCCACCACCGTCCAATCGCGGGTGGTGAGCGGCGCGACGCTGTAGAAGACCAGGGCAGCCTCCGGCCCGGGGCGGGTGATAAACGCCGGGCGTGGCGGCGCCGCGCGCACCAGGGCGAGGAGTTCGTGGTTGCCGGTGTCGGCCAGAGCGGGCAGATCGGCGAAGCGCCCCTCGCGCTGCAGCCTGGCCCGATCATCGGGGGCGAGAGGGGCCAGGGCGCGAAATACGTAGCGGCGGTCGCGCCCGTGGGCCAGGCGGATGCCGTAGCCATCAACCAGCATGGCGTAGCCATGCTCGCCGATACGTACGCGCTCCACCGCCTCCCACACCTCTTCGGGCGCGAGCGCCACGGCAAGCACCCCGTCGGGCGGCGCCGTGCCGGGGGCCCCGGGACGGCGCACCGGCGCCGAGAGCCAGATCACCGGCTTCCGGTCAAGGGGCGATATCCCCGGGTCCGACATGTAGGTTTCGCCCTCCACCGCTGCGCGGAGGAAAGCGCTATCGGAGAAATGCAGCCCGATGTAGCTCCCATCCGTCGCCAGCAACACCTCGCCACGCCGGTCCAGCAACAGGACCGCGCGGTAAAAGGGTTGGTTCGAGTCCAGGAAGTTGCCGAAATCCGCCAGGGTGGGGGTGAACAGGGGCGCGCGCCGCTCCGGCGGGGTGGCGATAAACTCCTGCGCCGAGCGAGAGAGGGCCAGATTGGCCACCCGGCTGCGCTCCGAGCGCACCAGGTCATCGAGGCGTCGCGCCAGTTCAACCGCGCTATGTTGCAGCGCGGTTGTCTGCAGGCGCTCGATCTCCTGGCGGTTGGCCCGGCTCAACTCGAAGAACAACCCGACCATCGCCAGGCTGGCCACCACTAGCATGGCGATGGTGAGGCGACTCGCCAGGCTCAGCCGACCAGCCAGGGCGCGCCAGATGGCGATTGGCGATCTCATGGCGCGCCTCCCTGCCCGGCACGCTCGGCTGACACGCGGCGCAAACCGCCCTCGCCGTACAAGCCCACGAGGCGGGGTTGCCCGCCCCGCATCGTCGCCAGCACGACCTGGTGCAGGCCCTCGCCGCGTCTATCGAAGCGGTAGCGACCCTGCACGCCCGCGAAGGTCTGGTCGTGGATAGCGGCGCGCAGTTCCTCAGAGCCGCGCGGACCGCGCTCCAGGGCCGCCGCCAGCAGATGGATGGCGTCGTAGTACCAGGCAACGTAGGTGTCGGGCTTCAACCCGAAGCGTTCGTAGAAGCGCCGCTCAAAGCGCGCCCCCGCTGGCGTTGCCGCCAGCAAGGCATCCAGCGCGACGTAGATGCCGTCCTGCGCCTCGGCAGCGATGCCATAGGTAACGGGGCTGGCCCCGCCCGGCGAGGTGATGATCGCCCCCGCTACCTGCCAGTAGCGCAGGGCGCGGAGCAACAGCCCCACGTCGGTGGTGTTGGTGCCATAGATCAACACCGCGTCGGGGCCGGCCTCGGCCACGCGCCGCGCCAGCCCGTCGAAGTCCCGCGTGCCGGTGCGATACGCCTCGCGGGCGAGCGGGCGCAGGCCACGCTGGCGCAGGCCGGCCTCGATCCCATCGGCGCCGCCGCTGCCGAAAGCGTCCGCATCGTGAACGATCACCACCCGCCGGCTGCCCAGTTCCTCCACCGCCAGCGCCGTCATCGCCGCCGCGGTCAGGCGGTCGCTCGGCCGCATACGAAACAGGAACGGCCCGCCCTGCTCGGTAAGGGTGGCGTTGGTCGCGCCGATCAGCATCGGCAGGCTTGCCTGCCGGTGCTCGGGGACGATCCGCACGGCATAGGCCGATTTGAACGGGCCGATCAGCGCGGTGAGTTGATCATTGGCGAGAGCCAGGCGATACTGGGCCAGCGCCTCGTCCGGGTCGGAGCGACAGTCGCGCACCACCAGTTCGAGGGGCACGCCGTTGACCCCGCCGGCGGCGTTGATCTCCTCCACTGCCAGGCGCGCCGCCCGCACCCCCAGATCGCCGATGGGCGCGCCAGCGCCGGTGATCTCGGCATTGATGCCGATACGGTAACTCGCACGCGGGGACAGTTCCTCGATCACTGTGGTGTTGAACGTGACCGAGGTGTCGAGGACGGCAGGATCAACCGTGGCACGGCCGCAGGCGACCAGGAGGCCCAGCAGCGCGAGCGTGAACAGCGCGCGGCGCATGCGCCCCGGAAGACGCCACGGAACATGTCTGGCGGGTTGCTTCATCGCCTGCCCCTGACTATGCCCAACCTGTGCCGATGGATGCGAGCATCGTACGCGACGGCACAAGGAATGGAAGTATCAGGCTGGCGACGTGTCGTTAAGGTGGGTTAACTCATCTATGGAGCACCCTGGAAGGGTGCTCCATGGTACCTGTTCACACCTGGGGTAACACACGCCCGGGAGCGCGGGCGGGACGCCCGCGTCGCGTCTCGGCGGGCAAACTGCCCGCCCTCCCAGGAGACATGTGCACACGTACGCTCCGTGATGGAGGCCTACTCTATGTCCAGTTCATACGCCGCGCGTTCGGTGGTATGCGGCGTCGCCGCGAGGATCACCAGCACACCTCGCTCGCCAGGGGCGAGAGCGGCCCGGGCCGCGCCGCTTGCGTCCACGGGCAACGCTTCGACGGTGGTGCGCCCATTCGCGCTGCGCACCAGGCGCAGTTCCCAGCGTTGGGGCAGCACTCCATCGGTGCGCACGAAGCCTTCGGCGTGCCAGCCGCCGTCACCATGTTCCACATCGTCGGCATACCCCAGTTCGGGAACGCGAATGTCGTCAATCAGCATGCCCGGTGCGTTGAAGCCCTGGTCATTGATCTGCCAGAAGCGTAGGAGAATGGGCCGGCCCGCGTAGGGCGTCAGATCGATCGTCTCCTCGACCCAGACGCCACGCGCGCCGTCCTCGAGCTTTGCCCCCGGCGCGCCGCTCACGCCCGTAATGCCGTGGCCGTAGTTCATCCCCTGAGGATCGTTTGTCGTGGTCAGCGCACCAGGCAGGGTCTCCCAGGTCTGGCCGCCATCGGTGGAGACGCTGACGAAGGCGTAGTCGTAGTCATTCTCAATCTCGTACCAGGTGGCGAACCGCAGCGTGGCGCGCTTGAGACCGCTCAGATCGAAGGCGCGGGTGAGCGTGGCGTAGCTATCATCGCTGCGCCCGCTCCACCAGCTTACGCCACGGGCCGGCTCGCCGGCAATGCCCACGCTGCTCGCGCCCCGAAAGCGCACCTCGCGCGCCCCCTCGGGCAGCGCGTAGTAATCCACCCCAAACTGCGCCACCGTGTCCTTCTGGAGCCCCGTTCTGGCGAGCATAGGCTGTACCGTAAACGGCAGCAGTGGCGGCAACTCATGGCCGGTGGCATAGGTGTAACGGCCATCGCCCACTGCCGGATCATCAATCAGGTTCGCTACCGCCCAGTCGGCCACGAGGCCGCCGAAGCTGATGATGTCGGGACGGCGGCGCGCCGCAAGGGCCACGAAGGCCCGCGGATCATTGCCCGCGTCGGCGCGGATGAGCGGCAGGAGTTGATCCTCCCCGGCGTACTGGGCATACACGTAGCGCATAAAGAGGTGCGCCGCGCCGTAATGCGCCCCCGACTGGCCCAGCCCCGATGACCAGGCCGTGAGTTGCACGTCTGGCTCGAAGAGGTAGAAGGGCGTGAATCCATCGCCGAAGTAGCCATTCAGATCCTCGGCCAGTTGCGAGGCCCCCTCGTTGAACCAGGTGGGGCTGCCCGGCTGCTCGTTCTGATGGATCATGTGCTGAAACTCGTGCGCCAGCACTTCCAGATACTCCTCGTCGGCAAACGACAGCAGTTGCAGGTTCATAAAGAACATCTCGCGCTCGTTGCTGAAGCGGTTCACCTGGCGCGGCAGCAGATCCTGCGCCGAGAAGTAGCCGAGCACCTGGCCGCTCGGATCGCTGGCGTTGAGAATGGTGATGCGCCGGTCACCGTCCACGCCCGGTTGCACCTCCGAGCCGAAAATCTCGCGAGTGCGCGGGTAGATCTCCTGCTCGAACGCCCGCGCCGCCGCTTCCAGATCGGCCTGGTTGTACGGCAAGCCCTGCTCGACGTACATCAGCGCCACCGGGCCGGCGTAGCGCAGTTCAGCCTGGACCTCGAACTGCTCATTGGTGGAAAGATCGGTCACGTAAAAGGAACGCACCTCGCCGACCCGCGCCTCCAGAGGGGTGGTGCGGCTCACCGTGGGACAGTCTTGCGGCGCGGCGCGGCAGGCGCCCAGGGCACGGGCCAGCGCCACCGGGTCACGTGGCGCGCGCCTGGCCGCGTCGAGAGCCGCAAGCGGATCATCCGCTGGCGCGGGGGTGGCGGGAGCGACGGGGACCGGCGTCGGGTGTGGCGCGTTCTCGCCGATGGGTATGGGGCTGGGATCAACGCTCGCCGGCGTGGGAATGGTCTGCGCCGGACGCGCCGCGACCGTGGCCGGAGGCGTCGGCGAGGGCGGAGGGGGCGGGTCAGCCGTATTGAAGGGGGCGCAAGCGGCGAGGATCAGCGCCAGCAAGCCGAGGAACAGGATGCATTTCTTCATGGCGCCATTGTACCGCCGGGCGATCGGCCGGCGCAAGGCGAGCATGCCGGGGCGCAGGGTTGATGGAAAGAGGGGGTGAGGGCCTGCGGCCCCCAAAAAGAAATCCGCTTCGCGCGGAGGGGCGCAGCCCCTCCGCACCTCCCCACGGAGGAGAAATCACAACCCGGCCTTCCGGTGTTGCGGGCTTGCGTCCAGAGGGCAACCCCGTTTCCCCATCCTCACTCCCGCCCATCCTTCGGCGGCTGGTTCAGCACATCGGCAATGTTCCGCAGGTCCATCCACCACTGCACACGGGGACGGGCATAGCGGGGATCGCTCAGGCGCGGAAACTCCTCCAGGCTGGCCAGGTGGAGCTTGCCGCCGGTGTAGCCGATGAAGGCGCCCTCGGCGCGGCCGCTGGTGGCGTTCTCAATCAGGAACTCCACGCACTTGACCGCCAGGCGCGTCGCGTGGATGCGGTCGAAGGGCGAGGGGCTGCCGCCCTGCTGGAGATGGCCCAGGATGGACTGCCGCACTTCGAACAGGTTGCCGCCTTCCTCTTCGAATAGATTGCAGATGAACGCGGTGGTATAGACGGGGTTGGCACGCTCGTTGCGGATCACCAGTGCCAGGCGCTTGCCGCGCTTGAACCAGTAGATCATCTCATCGAGGTCGGCCTGGAGATCGCGCAGCTTGATGCCCACTTCGGGCAGATAGACCTGCTCGGCGCCGCTGGCCAGGCCGCCCATGAGCGCCAGATAGCCGCAGTCGCGGCCCATCACCTCGACCACGAAGCAGCGCCGCGCGGCGACTGCCGATTGCTTGATGCGGTCCACGGCCTCGACGATGTTGTTCAGGGCCGTATCGGCGCCGATGGAGAGTTCCGAGCCGGGGAGATTGTTGTTGATCGTGGCGGGCATGCAGATCAGCGGGATGTTGAACGCCGGGAAAATGTGCCGCTCGGTGAAGAGTTTGTGCATCGCCTGGTAGCCCGTCCAGCCGCCGATCATCAGGATGCCGTTGATCCGGTGCTCCTCGATGTTGCGCGCCACCTTGTAGAGTTCGGATCCCTGGGGCATCTTGCGATTGGTGCCCAGTTCGGCTCCGCCCATCGTGGCCCAGCCGCTCACGCTCATCCAGTCCATCTCACAGATGTCGCCGTCAATCAGGCCGTGGAAGCCATTGCGCACCCCCAGGGTCTGGTGGCCCTGGTGCAGTATCAGGCGCACGGCGGCGCGCACTGCGGTGTTCATCCCCGGCGCGGGGCCGCCGGCGTGGAGAATGGCAAAGCGCAGCGGCCTGGCGTTGGCGCTGGAAGTGGGCGGCTGGGACTGGATGAGGGTCTGGAGCGTGGTATAGGCTTCGATGAAACTGCGCCCGCGCAACTGCATCGCGCGCTCGTAGTCATGGGCGGCGATCGCCTCGGCGACGGCGTGGGTCTGGGCGACGCTGTGCATCAAGGGCACGGGGGTGATGCGGTTCTCGCGGATGCCGATCACCTGCGGTTCGCGCTCGGGCGCGGCTTTCAGCAACTCCTCGACGGCGGTGTAGCCTAGCAGGGTGCTCATCCAGCGGTCAAAGGCGCTGGGCGCGCCGCCCCGCTGCACATGGCCGAGGATGGTCACGCGGGTATCCTCGCCGAGGCGTTCCTCCAACACCTGCCGGACCTGCTCGGCGGTAATCGGGTTGCCGTGGCGGTCCTGGGCGCCCTCGGCGACGATCACCATCGTATCGCGGCGCCCGCTCTGCCGTCCGGCGCGGAGAGCCTCGCACATCTCGGTCTGCCAGTCGTCGGTGGCGGGCGGCCGCTCGGGGATAAAGACCCAGTCGGCGCTGCCGGAGATGGCGCCCATCAGGGCCAGATAGCCGCAGTTGCGGCCCATCACCTCGACCACGAAGGTGCGCTGGTGGCTGGCGGCAGTGGAGGCGATGGCGTCAAGGGCCTCGGTGATACGGTGGAGGGCGCTATCGGCGCCGATGGTCATATCCGTGCCGGCGAAGTCGTTGTCAATCGAACCGACCATGCCCACCAGTCCCAGGTGGGGATGCCGCGCGGCGACTTCGGGGGCGACGCGGCCCTCCTCGACCAGTTCGCGCAGCAACTCCGGCCACTCCTGGCGAAAGGCATTGGCGCCGGTGAGACTGCCATCGCCGCCGATCACCACCAGCCGGTCAATGCCATGGGCCAGCAGATTGGCCGCGGCGGTACGCCGGCCCTCACGTGTGCGAAAGGCCGTACTGCGGGCGGTGCCGATCACCGTGCCGCCCTGGTGGAGAATGCCCCCCACGCTGTACCAATCCATCGCGTGGATCGCCTCCCCACCCTTGACCATCCCCTCGTAGCCCTCGCGAATGGCGTAGACCTCACAACCGCGACTGATGGCCGTGCGCACCACGGCGCGCACGGCAGCGTTCATCCCCTGCGCGTCGCCGCCGCTGGTCATGACGCCAATGCGGATCTTCTGTCCGGCAGACATACGGAGTCCTCCCCTCTTCTCCTCTGGCTGTAGCTCCCATCATACCAAATTCGCTCGCAGACTGACACGGAGGTGAGGCGATACGTCAAGGAGGTTCCTGGGAGGCGCAGGTTCCCCCAGCTCTGCCTCCGGGGGCTGTGATTGTTTCTCCAATGGGTATACTCATCCGAACATCAGCAGTCCATGCGGCTCTGCCGCTCACCGACGGGATGACCATCCTTCCTGGGCGGGCTACGCCCTCCCAAACCCTCCCACCGGGTGGGGGTAGGGGGAAACCCGGTTTCCCCCTACCCCTGCGTGAGGGCGTAGCCCGCCCAGACCCTCCCGCGGGCGGGGGATGGGGAAACCAGGTTTCCCCGTGTTCAGATCAGGCCCCATGCGCGGGGCGCACACCGCCCGATGCAACCGGCCCGGGAGCGCGGGCAGCCCGCCCGCATCGCGGCTCCGCGGGCACGGTGACCGCCCTTTCCCTGACCCTCCCCCGCCGGGGGCGGGCACCCGGCTCCTCCCCCCAGCGGGGGCAGGCCGGGAGGGGGGCTGAACCCGGCGAACGATGGTCACCTCAGCCCTCCATGCGGCTCCGCCGCACCACGCCGCAATGCACATACGGTTCTTCTTGGGAGGGCGCAGCCCTATAGGCGCGAACTTAAGCACCTGAACAATCGAAGATTGAACCGGCAGGTCACCTCTGCTATGGTACTGGTAGTTCTACCTTCCAGCCCCCAGGAGGAAACCATGCCGGT
>Ga0272446_1000453_pt1 | contig 65114 bp, 53 predicted proteins | sample YNPCB0061_FD_194587 | JGI IMG/M metagenome (GOLD analysis project Ga0272446, IMG submission 194587) | Hot spring microbial mat communities from Yellowstone National Park, WY, United States - YNP-CB-006-1 | ecosystem: Environmental > Aquatic > Thermal springs > Hot (42-90C) > Sediment | place...
AACGCGACGAGCAGCAGCATGAAGAGGCGGGCGCGCGCCTGCCAGATGCGCATCTCTTCGGCAGCCTGTGAATAGATGATCTGCGGCTCTGCCTCCTGCCGCAAAATTCGGCGCAGCCACATCCACAGCCGCCCTATTCCCGACCGGCTTGCAGCTTTACAGCCGCCCGTCGCAGTCTGGTGGCATTCCAGCATTTCCCGTCGCACTTGCATCGAAATCATCTTCCCTTCGCCTGGCTCCTGCACTGCAATTCCGCCCCCATCTTCCTGCGCCGTAACCATAGCTTGCTCCTCTGACGGAATGTGCGGCTGCGAGCCGCACCTGCGGAGGCAACTTGCTCCTCTGACGGAATGTGCGGCTACGAGCCGCACCTACGAGCCGCAACCCGCTCCTCTGACGGAATGTGCGGCTACGAGCCGCACCTACGAGCCGCAACCCGCTCCTCTGACGGAATGTGCGGCTACGAGCCGCACCTACGAGTCACACCTACGGACGCAACCCGCTCCTCTGACGGGATGTGCGGCTACGAGCCGCACCTACGAGCCGCACCTACGAGCCGCACCTACGGACTGCGCCGTAACCATAGCTCGCCCCTCGCAACTCGCCCCTCACCCACCCATCCGCTGACGCCGTCCCTTATCGCCCCTCACCGCAACTGGTCGACTGCCATCCGCCACAGCGACACCGTGCACGCGCGCACGTCGCTGGCGGCAATGTAAAGCGAATCTCCGATTGCCAGGGTGGCGACGCCCGCTGGCGTGACCAGTTGTTCCAGGTAGCCGAACTGCTGGCGTGGCTGGCCGTTGGCGGTGAAGGTCGTGAAGGTGCGCCGCAGTGGATCGCTCACGAGCAATCCGCCTGTCGGCAGGGCTGCCAGCTTTGGGCCGTCGATGGTGTTGGTGGGCTGCACTGCGGTCAAACCACCGTCGATGGTGAGATTGTGCAATCGCCCGTCCTCGGCGCTGACTGCCCACAGCGCGGACGCACCCAGGAGCGCATCGACCGGCTGCCCACGCGCCAGCAGCGTGTCGAGGCCGCCGAATTGTTGCTGCACAGCGCCGTCAGCCGTCAGCGTGACGACGCGCCCACCGCCCGTATCGGCGACGGCAATGGCGCCATCGCTGCCTGCGTCGAAGCCACGCGGTCGATAGAAGCTGGTCTGCACCGGCAGCGCCAGCGTCGCGCCATCCGCGCCGATGCGGTGGATGGGCCCGGCCACGGCGTCGAGCACGAGCAGCGCGCCGTCGGGCGCAAAGGCGACATCCACCGGCTCGGCAAAATCGGCGGATGTCAGCGCGGTGGCGAAGCCGCCATCGAGATCGAGCACCTGCACGCGGCGGTTGCCTGTGTCGGCGACGTATAGTTGACCAGTGGACGGCGCAAACGCCAGCCCGTGCGGCGCGTTGAATTGATCCACCCCCGCGCCGCAGCCAGCGCCCGCTGTCCACAATGTTTCGAGCGGCAACGGCTCCAGCCCGGCCGGTGGGATGCGCACGTCGGGCTGCCAGGCGCTGGCGGCGCGCGTCAGGGCGAAGCTGTCGTCGCCAAGGGCGGGGTCGAGCAGAGGCGGTGCAGGCGGCGGCGTGTGGTCAGCCAGACTGACCTGACCTGTCGTCGGCAGCAGATAGCGGCTGGTCAGTTCGCTGGGGCCAGCGCCTGGCGGCTGCCAGAGCAGGCGAAACTCAGGCGCCTCGCTCTGCGGCGTGTAACGCACGTCTATGGTGTGCCAGCCTGGCGTCAGGTAGATCAGCCCTTCGTTGTAAGCGGGGTCGGCTTTGGCAGCGCCGGCGTCGGCGCTGCCATCGAGGACACGTTGTCCGTCCACCAACAGCTCGTTCGGCCCATCCGTCAGCGTCGCCAGCAGATACTCGCCGGCGCGCGCAATGCCGAGGTTGCCTTGCCAGTGCACGTTGAAAGGTTGCGCCAGCCCAAAATCGAAGCCGATCACGCGATCTTTGCGCTGCGTCACGGTCATGCCGTTGGGGTCGCGCCCTGCGCGGTAATCGCCGAGCAAGCCAACGTCGTCGAGCGCGGGCACATGGAGCGCTGGAGTGGGCAGCGGCGCGGGCGCCGTCGCACCGGGCGGCTGCCAGTAAATGGCTGCGTCGGCAGGAAGCCCCCCGCTGCGGTAGGTGAGCGTCAGCCGATAAATGCCCTGCGCCAGGCGGATGGCTGACTGTGACAGCCCCAATTGCGTGTCGAGCACCAGCATCTCATCGAGCTTCAAGGTCACGGGGCTGGCGCCGACGTCGGCGCTGAAGGAGTACGTGCCGGCTTCAGGAATCGACAGCGCAGCGGTCAATTCTGCGTAGAAGGGCGGCGGCAGCGGCGGGTGGCTTCCCCAACTCAGCGTCAGCGCTGGCGTGATTGTGTCCAGCGCAGGGGAGGTCATGGCCTTTGGTCGGTCGCCCTGGTAAGCCAACAAGTGAAGTCCCTGGCTGTCGAGAATCAACTGGCGCGGCACGGTCAGGATCGAAAAGAGGGCGCGCCGTCCTTCCAACGTCCAGGCGTTGTCGGGCGTGTCGTTTGTCACTGCTGCTGCGGGATACATCTGGTGCAATTGCTCCAACACCTGCCCCTGACCGACCGGCACGAGGTAGATCACATCGCCTGGCGGCGTTGCGGCGTAGGGCATCGTCGTGCCAAAGTCGAGCGCCTGGACGCGGCCTTCGTTGATCGCGGCGCCCGCCAGCAAGCGCATACCGGGGTGGTTCAACACGCTGGCTGGCGCGACGTAGGTTTGCCCGGTGTCGGCGGTCGCCAGCTGTCCGGCCACAAAGCGGGCGATTGCATTGGGCAGTGAGCCGTCGCCAGCGCCCTGCAGGGCGTTCAGTTCTGTGGCAAAGCGTGCGGCGCCAATGCCCAACAGCACGAAGAGCAGGAGGGCGCCCGCCAGCGCCAGCCGCGCCGGACGCACGATGCGCCCCCAGGCCGCCACCAGCGCAGTCAGCAGGCGATCCACCGCCAGCGTCGTCATTGTCAGCAGCAGCGGCAACACCGGCAGGAGGAGCGAACGCGGCGGCGTGACCGTCAAATCGAGCGATAGGGCTGCTGTGCTGAGCAGCAGTGCGCCCGCGCCGGAAGCAATGGCGGCCGGCTGGCGGATGGCGCGCACGAGTGCACCTGCCCCCAGCACGGTCAGCGCAGCAACTGTCGCCGACAGCAACCCGCTGCCCGCAACGCCGCCGTCGAGCGTCAAGTCAGGGCGCAGCAAGGCAGCCAGCAGGGTGGACGTCTGTCCCCACGCCGCCTCCAGGCCGCCAGTGAGGGGCGCAGCGTTCAGCATGCCGTGAATGAATGTCGGCGCGGCGATGCCGATCAGCGCCGCCAGCGCGCCGCCAATTGCGGTGAGCCGGGGGCGCCATGCCCTGCCAGTCCACATCCCAAGCGCCAGGATCAAAGCTGCCCACAGCAACACGGCCGCACGCAGCGGCGTCGCCTCCACCCAGAGCAGCCCCAGCGACATTCCGGTGAGCGTCCACCAGCGCAGGTCGGCGTGCGCCAGCGCCTCCAGCGTCAGCCATAGCGCCAGCGTCACCAGCAGCGCCGGGACGATCCAACCGTCGGCGACGCGCGAAGCCCAGATGTGCCACGGATTGAGCGCCAGCAACAACAACGCCGGCGCCACGAAGATGGGCGGCGTCATGCGTCTGACCACACCTGCAAATGTCAGCACGGTCAGGCTGCCCAGCGTCGCCCCCGCCAGGCGCAGGCTGAGGAGGCCGTCGCCAGTGAGACCAAAGATCAGTCTCGCCAGTCCTTCGAAGACGTTGAATGCTCCTGGCTGCGAGACGGTGAGCAACTGCCCATCAACCAGGCGCAGGCCATCGATGCACTCGCTGCCAACGCAGCCGGCGGGCAGGGCAGCCAGGCTCCAGACGCGCGTTGCCGCTCCCAGCGCTATCACAGCCAGCGTCCAGCCCCACGCTGCGCGGCGTGAGGTCGCTGGCAACGGTGCGCCGGCGCCGATCGGTGTGCGCACGAAGCGTCCAGCGGCGTCTGTTTCCCAGCGATAGGCGGGGGGCGCGTAGTCGATGGCGGCGCCCGGCCACCAACCACCGGCAAGGCTCAGTACGATGCCCAACCCCCAGACCAGGCTTGCGGTCAGGTGGGGCAGTCCGCCGCTGTCGAAGCCAACGCCGACGCCGCCCGCCACCAGACAGACCAGCCCGGTCAGCCAAAGCGTGCGCCCCACGGTGGACAGGCGCGCCACGCGTTGCGCCGCCGCCACGGGCTGCCAATCGCCGCTTTGCCAGGCAAAGAGGGCGGCGGCGAGCGCGGCCACGATCAGGCCATCGCGCAACAAATAGGGCGAAAAGCTCTCGGCGTCGGTGACAAGGCGCACTGCACCCAACGCCACCAAAAGCGCCAGCAATTGCAGGGATAAGCGACGCATGGCGCAAGTGTACCACAGATAGCGATGATTGGATGGGAAGGCTGCGATCGTGTGGTTATGGAACTGCGCAGCAGCATCTTGCCGGGATTGAATCAGGTCGCCGTGCTGTCCTCCCTTGACCGGAGCCGCGAGGAGCCGAACACGCGTGACAAAAACAGTCGGGTTTGCTGTTCATCTATCCGGTGTAGCCATAACGATCACGTAAGTCCATTTGTGAGAATTCGTTGTCAATTGAATGGGGCGCCGACGACGCCGCCCTCACAGAGGAAGCAGACCGGCGGAGAGCAGGCTCAGGAGTGTGTGGATCAGCCAGCCGACCGCGCCGATTGCCAATGCGGCGATGAGGGCGCCCACCGGCCCCTGCACCATCATGCCCGGCACGATGCGGCTGCTGAGAAGCAGCACCAGCGCTGCGATCAGCAAGTGAATGATTGCGCCCACCAAGCCGCCGTCGATGGTGAGCCCCAGCGCGGTGAGCAGCCAGGTGATCAAGCCGCTGAGGATGGCGATCGCGAAGGCGGCCAGGAGCGCCGGCATGAAGCCGCTGACGACCAATCCCAGCCCTAACCGTCCAACGATCCAGATGATCACGCCGGAGACCAGCCCCGCCAGTACGATCCCGACGAGCACGCTGACAGTAAGTTCCATGTTTCGCTTCCCAGGTTGTGGTTCATTGCCGGCGCCTATTGTACTACGCCAGATCGCGCCGCCCAAATACCCGGATTGCGCCCACTACGCCGCCCACCAGCCAGCCGATCATCACGCCGACGCCCAGCGGGTCGAGGCGTCCTGTGGCGACGATGGCTTGGGGGAAGTAGTGATGCCACGGGTTGAGCCAGCCCACCGGCGAATTGGCAACCGCAGGGATCACGTCGAGCACGAAGGAGATGAGCGTCCAGGCAATAGCCAGCCCGCCGGCGGGCGAGGTGCGGCTAAAGCCGCTGGCGATCAGCAGCGCGCCGCCCCCCAGTGCGCCAAAGAGCAACCAGGCCATCAGCGCCGCCAGCAGATAGTTGCCGAGCGGCAATGCGTAGGGCAGCGTCTGGACGCCCACCGCCAGCCCGATCCAGCCTGCCAGGGCGATCACACCGGCGCCGACGAGCATCTCCAGCGTTTTGCCCACGACGAAACTCCAGCGGCGCAGCGGACGGCTCAGGATGAGATAGATCGCGCCGCGCTCGATCTCGCCGGTCAGGGCGTCCGTGGCGCGAGCGACGACAAAGGCTGCCCCCAGACCGATGAAGAGCGGATGCAGCCAGGTGAAGGCCAGGTAATCCTGCACGCCAAAACCAGCCTGCAAGTTGGGCGCCAGCTTGAGCAGGGTGCGTAGACCGGCCGGGAAGGTGCGCACGACATTGGTCACTGCCGCCATGCCGCCAATGGCCGGGAAGCTGACCGCCACCAGCCAGTGAAAGGCGCCCACAGCTACTGCAAACCACAGCAGTGACCAGCGCTTACGGCGCAGCGTGCCGATAAAGATCAGCGCAGCGTTGCCCAGGTCGATGCGCACTTCATGCATTGGGCGTGTGCTCCGCACGGTAGTAACGCAGAAAGACATCCTCCAGCGAAGGCGGCTCGATGGTGACATCCGCCACCGGCAGCGTCGCCAGCAGGCGCAACGTGGCGGGTAGGTCTCCGGTCAGGAAGCGCCACTGCGTGTCGTCGCCGTTCACGCTGGCGACGCCGGGCGCCGCCGCCAGCCGACGTCCGACCTCCGCCGCATCGCCGGTCAGCCGCACCGTCACCCGTCGCTGCATGTGCGCACGCAGGTCGTCGATACGCGCCACCGCTGCCAGTTGTCCGCTGCGGATCAGCGCCACGCGGTCGCATAATTCTTCCACCTCGCTCAGCACGTGCGAAGAGAAGAAGATCGTGGCGCCGCGCGCGTGCGCCGCGTGCAACAGGTCAAAGAGCGCCCGTTTAGCCAGTGGATCCAGCCCCTCGGTCGGCTCGTCGAGGATGAGCAAATCGGGACGGTGTTGCAGCCCCTGAACGATGTTGATCTTCTGGCGTGTGCCGCGGGAGAGGCGCCCCAACGGACGGCGCAGGTCCTGGTCGCGTACAGCCAGCGCGCTGAGGAGCTGCGCCCGGTCGACAGGCGGCTGCTGCTGAAGCTGAGCCACTTCGTCCAGCAGCCAGAGGCCGCTGGCGGCGGCGTCCAGCCCGGCGACGTCGGGCACAAAGCCGAGCCGACGGCGCGCTGCCAATGCCGCCTTTGGCTCGGCCATGTTGTGACCAAGCAGACGCACAGTCCCTTGCGTTGGGCGCAAAAAGCCCAGCAGCAGGCGGATCGTCGTCGTCTTGCCGGCGCCGTTGGGGCCGAGGAAGCCGAGCACCTCGCCGTTCGCCACTGTCAGGCTCAGATCGGCGACGGCAAGATCGCGACCGTAACGCTTGGCAACATTCTCCAGGTGGATGGCAGGTGGTGCGTCCGGTGGATATGGCGGCATAACTGGATTATAGCGATGGCGCGCCCAATCGAGGAATTCTCGCCGCCATTCGGTGCAGGTGATTTGCTGCTGCTTTGTTGCCAGATCGATAGACTATGATATGATAGCCGTTACGTCTGCCGCGGGCGTTGTGCACCAGCGGTCTATTGAGGAGCGGGTCGAACAGCTTTTATGAACCCACGCACTCTGCGTGTTCTCGAATATCCGAAGATTTTGGAGCGCCTGGCGCAGTACTGCGCCTTCAGCGGCGGCGCGGAGCTGGCGGCGGCGCTGCTGCCCAGCGACGATCTGGTCACAGTGCAGACATGGCTGATCCAGACCCACGAGGCCTACCAGTTGCTGCAGCAGAAGGACGACGTCAACTTTGGCGGCGTCAGCGACCTGCGCCCGTTGCTGGAGCGCGCCGAACGTCGCTCTGTGCTCTTCCCGCCCGACCTGCTGGAGATCAAATTCACTTTGCAGCGGGCGCGCCAGTTGCGCAACCTGCTGACGCGGTTGGAGCACACCTTCCCGCATCTGGCGGAGATGGCGGCCAACATTCAGCCCTGCGACCACGTCGTCGAGCAGATCAGCCGCTGCATCAGCGATCGAGGCGACGTGCTCGACAATGCCAGCCCCGAACTGGCGCGCATTCGCAGCGAATTGCGCGTGGCGCAGGAACGACTGCTCAGCACGCTGGAGCGCCTCGTCCACAGCGGGGATGTCAAGCCCTACTTGCAGGAAGCGCTGGTTACGCAGCGGCAGGGGCGCTACGTCATTCCAGTGCGCGCTGAGTACAAAGGCAACATCGACGGCATCGTGCACGACCAGTCCGCCAGCGGCGCCACACTCTTCATTGAGCCGCTCAAGGTGGTGCAGCAGAACAACGCTGTGCGCGAGCTGGAGTTGCAGGAGGAGAAGGAAGTCCGCCGCATTCTGCTGGAACTCAGCATTGCCGTGGCGGAAGAAGCAGTGTACCTCCGCCGCAACACGCAGGTGTTGGCTGAGCTCGATTTCACCTTCGCCAAAGCCAAATACGCCTACGCACTCGACGCCTCTCTGCCGGAGATGACCACGTTCCAGCCGCGCAAGGCGGCCGCCAAACATGGCAGTCAGGCGGAAGACGCCGCTGCGCACCCTGGCTCCGTGATCGAGTTGCGCCGCGCCCGCCATCCGCTGCTTGACCCAAAGAGCGTGGTGCCGATCGACGTCTACCTTGACGACGACACCTACATCATCGTGATCACCGGCCCGAACACCGGCGGCAAGACTGTCACACTCAAGACTGTCGGTTTGTTGGTGCTGATGGCGCAGTCGGGCATGATGATCCCGGCGGACATCGGCAGCAGGCTCTCCATCTTCGAGGGCGTCTACGCCGACATTGGCGACGAACAGAGCATCGAGCAGAGCCTCAGCACCTTCTCCAGCCACCTGACGAACATCATCGCCATTTTGGAGGAAGCCGACCCCACCTGTCTGGTGCTGCTTGACGAGCTGGGCGCTGGCACCGACCCGGAAGAAGGCTCCGCGCTGGCAATGGCGCTGCTCGACAATCTGCGCGATCGCGGCATCACGACCTTTGCCACCACACACTACAGCGATCTCAAGCTCTATGCGCACAATACGCCGGGCGTGCGCAACGCCTCGGTCGAGTTCGACGTCGAAACGCTCAGCCCGACCTACGAGTTGAGCATCGGGCTGCCTGGGCGCTCCAATGCGCTGACGATTGCGCGGCGGCTGGGGCTGAACCCGGTGATCGTCGATCAGGCGGAGCAGATCGTGCGTCCTGACACCCTGCAGGCCGACAAGCTGCTGGACGACATCCGCCGCGCCCGGCAGGAAGCCTTCGACGCCACCGAACGCGCCCGCGCGCGCGAGCGCCAGGGACAATTGCTGGAAGCCGACCTGCGTCACCAACTTGCGCAGATCGAGCAGGCGCGCCGCGCCGTGATCGCCGAGACGCGCGCGTTGATGCAGACCGAGCTGGAAGAGGCGCGCAAGGAGATCGAACAACTGCGACGACAGGCGCGCAGCGGCTTCACGGGCGGCGCGGCCAGCGGGCACGAAGAATTCCTGTCGCGCGCCGAGAAAGAACTGGCGCGGCGTAAACAGGCGACCGAGGAGGTCAACCAGCGCGTTGTCGTGCCGGGCAAAGCCGAAGATCGGCTCAGCGGCCCGGTGGAAATCGGCGACATCGTGTGGGTTGCCAGCCTGCAAGCGAGCGGTGAAGTGCTGGCTGTCTACGACGCCACCGACGAAGCTGATGTCCAGCTTGGCAACTTCCGCCTGAAATTGCCCATGAAACGGATGGAACTTCGGCAGAAAGCCGTCAAGGAAGCAGCGCCGCCAGCAGTTAAAATACGCAGCAGCACGCCAGCTCCCAGCCCCGGCATCGAGCTTGACCTGCGCGGCGAACGCGTCGAGGAAGGACTGGATCGGTTGGAGCGTTATCTCAACGACGCCTACCGTGCGCGCCTGCCCTTTGTCCGCATCATCCACGGCCACGGCACCGGCGCCATGAAGTCCGCTGTACGCGATGCGCTGAAACGCCACCCGCTGGTGGGCTCGATGCGCGCGGGCGAAGGCAACGAAGGCGGCGACGGTGTGACGATGGTGAAATTGGTGAATTCATAGAAGCACTTAATCGCTCAATCGCTCAATCTCGACCATTACCGAGATTGGCGATTGGGAGATTAAGCGATTTCAGAGCGAGGAAGCTTCTTTTTATGACGCATACGATTGACAAGATCCGCTGTAGCGTGGGCGTGACAGCCTACAACGAAGAGGCTAACATTGGGGCGCTGCTGGCGGCGCTGATCGATCAACACTTGCACCAGGTTGAGATTGTCGAGATCATCGTCGTCGCCAGTGCGTGCACCGACCGCACCGTGGAGATTGTCAAGGAGTACATGGCGCAGGACGAGCGCATCAAGCTGATCGAGCAGGAGCGGCGCGAGGGCAAGACCAGCGCCATCAACCTTTTCCTCAAGGCGGCGGCGTGCGATATCTGCGTGCTGGAGAGTGGCGACACGTTGCCGCACGAATACGCCGTCGAGCACATGGTGCGCATGTTCCGCGACCCGAATGTGGGTATGGTTGGCGCGCAGAAGATGGCTGTCAACACGCCCGACCACATTGTCGGGTTGCTCAGCCACCTGCGGCTGCGCATGGAGCACGAGCTCTGTCTGGAGATTCCGCGCCTGGGCGAAATGATCGCTTTTCGCAAAGTCTTCGAGCAGATTCCGCCCGACGTGGCGATGGACGAAGCCTTCGTCGAGGCGATCATTGTGCGGCAAGGGATGCAGGTGCGCTACGCCCCCGACGCCATCGTCTACAACACCGGGCCAACCACTGTGAGCGACTTTGTGCGGCAGCGCCGGCGCAATCACGCCGGGCATCTCTATCTCAAGCACAAATATGGTTACAAGGTGAGCAGCATCGAGAACCGGCGGGTGGCGCGCATCGCGTTCAAGGAACTGTGGGGCATTGTGCAACTCGTCTGGGTGCTCTTCCTGTTGGCCTTCATTGAAGGCGTAAGTCGCATCCTCGGCTGGTACGACTTCGCCATCAAGCGCGATCGCCATGTTGTGTGGAATATGGCCTGGACGCAAAAGCAGAATGTGCAGGATGTGCGGCTCAACCGTGAGAATGGCGCTGCCAAAGAATCCTTCACGATTCAGACGCGCACCCAATTGGAGCGATGAGGAAGGGGGCGTGGTGCGTGTTACGTGTTGCGTGTTGCGTGTTGCGTTTCACCACGTAACACGCAACACACACCACGTAACACGTAACACGCAATACGCCCCACGCACCATTCAACACCTGATGACCAGATCTCGCCTGCTTGATCTCCTCAAACTTTTCATCGCCATCGGGCTGCTTGCCTGGCTGGTGATGAAGCTGCCCGACCCGGCGGAGCTGTGGCGGCAGATTGTCCACGCCAACAAATTCTTGCTGTTGCTCGGCGCCGCGTGTTATACGCTGGCTGTTGCAGTGAGCGCACTGAAGTGGGGCGTCCTGTTGCGCTCCGCCGGCATTGATCTGCCCCGGTCGCGCCTGCTCACTTACCAATGGATGGCCGAGTTTTTCAACAATTTTCTGCCCGCGCAAGTTGGCGGCGACGTGATGCGCGGCTACGCTGTGGCGGTCGATACGCGGCGCCGGGCCGACGCCGCCGCCAGTGTGATGATCGACCGCTTCATCGGCCTGATGATCTTCATGCTTTTTTCCGCAATCTTCTCCAATGCTGTCTTGATCTGGGGCAAGCCAGATGGTCGGCCTTTCTCGCCTGAAGGGGCGCTTTTTATGCGTTTTGCCGCGATTGGCAGCGCGGCGGCGGCGCTGACGTTGCTTGGGGTCGTCGCCACTTTGTTGAGCCGTCGCCTCAAACGATTGATGGAGCGGTTGCTGGCAGTGCTGCCCTTCAGCGCCCGCACTCTGCCGCTCTGGGAGAAGCTGGCCACCGCCTTCGATGTCTACCGCGACCATCCGGGCGCGCTGCTATTGACAGCCGCCGGCAGCACGGCGATCGTTCTCCTCACCAGCATCAACATCTGGCTGATTGCGCAGGCGATCCAGCCGGGGAGCATCTCGCTGCTGGAGGTGCTCGTCATCAACCCGATCATCGTCTTTGCGCTGATCGTGGTGCCGCTCTCGCCGGGCGGGTTGGGCGTGCGCCAGGTCTCCTTTGCCGGGCTGTTCCTTTTCATGGGCGCGGGCTATGCACTGGGGACGGCGGTCGGCCTCTTGCAGCAGTTCATCGGCTACATCGTGAGCATTCCGGGCGGCATTCTCTGGGTGCGCAGCGGTCGTGACCGTGCTGCTCAGTCCGCCCCACCGCCGTTCTCCGTGAAGCCGCAGTGATCGCCCGCTTTCACCGCTGCCTGCCCGTATGACCGCCTGGCTGACTGTCGCCGACGCTCGCTCCCTCTACGTTGAGGGCGACGCTGCGCACGATTTCGACCATGTGTTGCGCGTGATGCAGTTGGCGACGCAGATCGCCGCCGCTGAGGGCGCTGACGTCACTGTGGTGCGGTTGGCTGCCCTGCTGCACGACCTCCCGCCGTCGCTGGCGATGGATGCAGATCACCGCACGGCGCACCATCTGCGGGCAGCGGCGACAGCGCGAGAGTTGCTGGCCGCACGGGGCGCCGCCGCCGATCTCGTTGCCCAGGTCGTCCACTGCATTGAGGCGCATCGTTTCCGCGACCAGCGCATCCGACCACAGACGCTGGAGGCGCAGTGCCTCTACGACGCCGATAAACTCGACGCCATCGGCGCGATCGGTGTGGCGCGCGCCTTTGCCTACGCAGGTGCACACGGCAGCCGCCTGTGGGTGAAGCCTGCAGCGGCGATCACAGACGACGCAGCGGAGGGTGACTATACTCCGGTGCACGAGTACGTCTTCAAGCTGCGCCGGCTGCTGGACACGCTGTACACCCCCACCGCCCGCGCCATCGGTGCGGAACGGCACGCAGCGATGACGGCGTTTTTTGTTCAGCTTGACGCCGAGATGGCGGCGAGCGAGTGGCGGCAATTCGATAAAGGACTGTAGAAAAAGATGTCTCAACGCGTAGCGATCCGCAGCCTGATTCTCAGCACACTGTTCTGCTTCGCCAGCGTCGTGCTGGCGGCGCTCCCGACGCCGCTGCTGGCGCAGGATGAGCCCGCAGCGCCTGTCGCCGACCTCGCCGTGGACGCCTGGCCCGGTGAGTACATCGTCGTGATCGACCCGTCGGCGGGTGCAGTGACGGCGGCGCAGGCGCAACTGGCGCAGGCTGGCGAGTTGATCGACCAGGTCACGGCGTGCGGCTCGGCCAATGTGCTGCAAGTCTGGCGGCTGGATGACTTCGCCGCGGCGCAGCAGATGTTGGCTGGCGACCCGTCGGTGCTGGCGATCGAGCCGAACTGGATCGTGCGCGCCGCCGGCCTCCCCACGCCGCCGCCGACCACGCCGGAGACCCCTTTCACCTTCACCGACACCTATTACGCCTCACGCCAGTGGAACTTGCAGCGCAGCGACGTGGCGCGCGCCTGGCAGTTGATCGCCGACCACAGCCTGACGCAACAAACCGTGCGCGTGGCCGTGATCGACAGCGGCGTGGATTTCAGCCATCCCGATCTGGCGGGCCGGCTTTTATCTGGCTATAACTATATTGTGACTACGACACTTCCGTACGACGATTTTGGCCACGGCACCCACGTCACCGGCATCATTGCCGCGCTTGCCAACAACGGCAAAGGCATCGTCGGCGGCGCGTCTCACGTCGAGATCGACCCGCTGAAGATGCTCGGCAGCACAGGCAATGGCACGATTGCGAATCTGAACCGCGCGATCTGCGACGCCGCCGACCGTGGCGCCGACGTCATCAACATGAGCCTGGAGGTGCCGTCGTCGCTCAGCATCTCCCTTGCCGACCAGATGCAGGCGGCGGTCGACTACGCCTACAGCAAAGGCAGCGTGCTTGTGGCGGCGGCGGGCAACAGCAACGGCGGCCCGGTTTATTACCCGGCGCGCCTCAACCACGTGATCGCTGTCGCTGCGCTGACGCCGGAGAACCTGCGCGCCCCCTACAGCGCCATCGGCACGCAACTGGACATCGCCGCAGGCGGCGGCAGCTTCACCGAAAGCGTGTTGAGCACGTGGCCGGCCAGCGTGCCCGGAAAGTGCACCGGCACGGGACGCGTGCTGCTCATGGAAGGAAGCGCCTACTACTGCACCGAACCCGGCACGAGCATGGCTGCGCCGCTGGTGAGCGCGGCGGCGGCGCTGTTGCTCGCTTTGCAGCCCAGCCTGACCAGCGATCAGGTCGAGGCTATCCTGGAGGAGACCGCGCGCAACATTGGCCTGCCGAACACGCAGGTGGGCGCCGGGCTGCTCGACATGGCGGCGGCGGTGCGGCGAGTGTTCATCAGCGCGCCAGCCATCACACCGCCCGCGATTGGGGCGACGGTGCTGCCAGGCGCCCCCCCGTTCACTGCCACCGCTGTGCTTGAAAGCGCCAGCCTGCAATCGGTGAGTGTGACTGGCACAATCCCGCTGACAAACTGGCTGCGCGTGCTCAATATTGGCGGCAGCAGCTTCGCCGGAGCATTGCGCCACGGTCAACCGCTCTATTTCACGGTTGAGATTTCGCCGACGCACCTGATCACCGGCGCCTACAATAGCGCCATCGCTCTGAACTTTACGGACAGTGACGGCGCGCGCACGGCGGCGGAGCTATCGATTTCGTTGGGGGTGGGCGAGTTTACACCCTCCGCGTATCTGCCGCTCGTGAGCAAACCGCCGGCGCCAACGGCGAACACAACGCCGCTGCCCTTCACCTGGGAAACACCGGTCGTTACGCCGACTGTGCTGGCGGTCGGCAGCAGTGGCTACGTAACGGCGGCGCTGCCCTTTGCCTTCCCGCTCTCTGGCGTCAACACGACGACCGCTGCCAGCTATGCCTTTGCGTACATCTATGCCGATGGCTTTGTCGCCTTTTCCGAAGGGACGCACACCGCGGTGGCGTCGCCTGGCGTCACGCAATGTCTGCCGCTCCTGAGCCAGCCGATGCAAGGCGTCTTCGGCTGGTGGGCTGATCTTGATCCGACTTTGGGTGGCGTCATCAAGACCTTCCAACCTGCATCGGATCGCTTCGTGATTGAGTACGACGGCGTGGCGTCGGCGACTGGCGTATCGCCGCCGTATACGACCACCTTCCAGATCGTGCTCTACGCCAACGGCGACGTCGGTCTCAACTACCTGGACGTGCCTGACGCCGTCGCAACCAGCCTCTCCAGCCTGACGCCGCGCGTGGTCGTCGGCGTGCAGGCGCGAGCTGGGCTGTTCCGCAACCAGGCGACGTGCATCACGACGACGCAGGGCTTCGGGCGTCCACCCCACGACGCCGAGTCGATCTTGATTAAGCGCGAGGAGGTCTACTGATGCAGAGTTCAGAGTTGCACCGCAAGGCTGCAGAGGGGCAAGGGAGCGTGCCCATCGCCATCGTCACCGTCAGCGACACGCGCACGCCGGAGACCGATGTCAGCGGCAGGCTGATCCGCGAACTGGCGGAAGCCGCAGGCCACCGCGTTGTCGACTATCGTATCGTCAAGGACGAGCCAGATCAGGTGCTGGCGGCGCTGAACGACTTCGCTGGCGGGCAGGCGCGGCTGATCATCTTCAACGGCGGCACCGGCATTGGTCGCCGCGATCGCACGTTCGATGTGATCAGCCGGGCGATTGAGAAGCCATTGCCTGGCTTTGGCGAGCTGTTTCGGATGCTGAGCTATGAGCAGGTCGGCGCCGCCGCCATGTTGAGCCGGGCGACTGCTGGCGTCTATCGCGACAAGGTTGTCTTCAGCACCCCCGGCTCGCCCAATGCCGTGCAACTGGCGCTGGAAAAACTGATCCTCCCCGAGATTCAGCACCTGGCGTGGGAGCTGGTGAGGTAGCAGTTACGAGGGGCGAGTTGCGAGATGCAACGTAGGGGCGGCTCGCAGCCGCCCGCCCGTCCCAATGTTGCCGACCGGATAGCTGCGAGTTGCGACGTAGGGGCGGCTCGCAGCCGCCCATCCCTCTGTTGCCGACCCGGATGGTTGCGAGTTGCGACGTAGGGTCGCTCGCCCCTCCTGACTCGCCCCTCGAATCTCGCCCCTCCCTCATGCGGCGAGCGCCAGCAGCAGCAGCCCTAGCGCCAGCAGCGTCGGGATTGCGGCGATGACCACGCCGGGCAGGACCACGCTCAACAGCGTACGCGTTGCGTCGAGGCCGGTAACGCGACGGACAGCCTGGTAGTAGAGCACAAAAGCCCACAAAATGCCCGCAATGACGGCAAGTGGCCCGATGAATGGAATCGGGCTGAGCCCGGTCAGCGTCAGCGGCACGGCGGTGAAACTGGTGGCGGCAAAGAAGGTTTGCAGATTGTTGGGCGCGCCCATCAGCCGCGCCAGCCCCGCCACGACGGCGCCATAGACGATCCAGTTGGCAAGCCAGCCCAACGGCCAGTTCAGCCACAGCCCCAGCGCCGAGAGCAGCGCCGCCAGCAGACCGGGCATACGCGGCTCAATCCCGGCCAGCAGACCGGCGGTGTGCGCCACCTCATTGGCGACCGGATTGGCAGGATAGCCGGCGGCAAGCTCCGCCAATGACGCCGCGGCTGCCGCCAACGGCACGGCGGTTCCCACGCTCAGGCCCAGCCATAGATTCGCCAGCAATGTCGGGACGCCCGCCAGCAAGCCCAGCACGGCGATCATTCCGATTCCCTGACGCATCGACACCGTGATCCTCCCGCGCTCGAAGGGATCGAGGGCATCAGCAAGATTCAAGCGGGCGGCGTTCCACATCTGATTGAAATCAGGCAGCCAGTAGCGGCGCTGCGTCCACTCCTCGCGCGGCGCGCGGCCTGGCAAGACGACATGTGTGTGCAGACTCATCGAAATCCCCCTGTCGCATAGCCAAGTCCAAAGGCCACCAGCAGCAGCAGGATCACCACGATTGCCAGGGCGTAGACGCTTAAGGTCGTCAGGGCTGCACGCCGCCAATCCAGCTCCTGCGCCACATGGATCGCCCGGTAGCCGATCAAGGCGCTCCACACCGCCAGCATAACGCTGCTGACGCCGGCAAAGGGTGCGATGCTCAGCAGCAAGAAGCTGAGGGGGGCGACGGTCAGCGCGGCGGCGCCCAGAGTAGTGCGCAGTGTGCCATTGCCGCCAAAGGCGCGGCCAATGCCAAAAGCCCCCACACTGAAGAAGACCCACCAGACCAGCGCCATCCCCGGCACGCTGAGGATTGGCAGCAGGTGCGTCCAGCCGCCAGCATAACCCGAACTGAACGCCGTGAGCGCCCATACCTCCATGATCACCCGCTCGACGCTGGCGGCGGGCAGCGACAGGATGGCGGCAAGCTGGCGGCCACCCTGCAGTAGCGTCGTGAGTGCAGCGTCGGGAGCAGGTAGCGTGGCGGCAGTCAGCCAGCCGCCCACAGCAAGCGCCAGCCCGGCCAGCCCGCTCACGGCCACGACCAGCACGAATCCCTCCATCCAGGGATTGTCGTCATCCACCATTGCTTCGAAGGGATCGTTGTCAAGGACAAGCGCCTTGGCAACAAATTCCGGGTAGGCTCGTGGTTGTAACATGGTGATGTCCAGTTGAACGGTTGCGTCGTCGAAATTGTGTTCCAGGCGTCCATCACGCAAGAGGATCCGCCGCGCAGCATCATAGCACAGATAAAGCGGGGATCGAAAGCGCTCTGCCGGACGGCGCCGGGTGAGCGGCGCCAGCCGATTCTAGCTTTCAACCTCGATTTGAATCGAAGGCTGTGCGCCGCGAACGTGAAATGACCCCGTCGGCGCCCCGCACGGAAGGTCGCTGCGTCAGCGCACCAAAATCAACTCCGTCTGCGGCGCGCCCAGAAAGATTGCGCCCTCCTCCGTCACCAGCACATCCTCCTCCAACCCCATGTAGCCGTAGCCCTCGACGAACAACCCCGGCTCGACGGTGTAGACGTGCCCGGCTTCGAGCGGGTAGGTGGGCGTGTCGCCGTAGCGCTCCCACCGCGGGCCTAGCACGCCGCCGCCATCATGGCAGGCGCGGCCGAGATGGTGGCCCGTGGCGTACTTGAACTCCGGGTAGCCGGCGTCGGTGATCACCTTGCGCGCCACGGCGTCGACCTCCTCACCGGTCACACCCGGCTTCATCGCTGCCACCGCCGCCTGGATCGCGCGCACAACGGTGTCGAAGCCGCGCTGCACCGGCTCCGGCGCACGCTCCTCGCCTGGGCGCAGCACATAGAGCACGCGCTGGATGTCGGAGCAGTAGTCGTTCTGTTTGACGCCGAAGTCGAAGTGCACGATGTGCCCCGGCGCCACGCGCATGTCGGTGGGTCCGGCGTGACCGACGGGCGTGTCCGGCCCGCTGTTGACCGCCGGGCACGCCGCGCGCTCCCACGAGGTTTCCAGACCAAGTGCATCGACCTGCGCGTGCATGAAAGCGCCGATCTCCCGTTCTTCTTTGCCGACCTCGACCAGCTCGAAGGCGCGCTGATAAATCTCGAAGGTGGTGGCGATGGCGGCTTTGATGCGTTCGACCTCGCTCGGTGTCTTGCGGCTGCGCAGCGCGGTGGCGATGCGCTCCGCCGAAACAAAGCGCGCCGGATAGGGCGTGTCGCGCAGATACTCGTGCAGCAGCAAATATAGCCCGTGCGTCAGCCCGTCGGCGTGGGAGTTGTTGGTCGAGTAGTTGAGCGCAATCTGCTGCGGGTCGAGTTCAGCCAACACGCGGCGCAGCGGTTCACTGCACGCGGCGTCGTAGGCGATCACCTCGTCGTAAGCGCCGAGCCGATAGGCGTTCTCGGCGTCGTAGCGACCAAGAATGGCGATGCGCCGGCCGCTGCGCGTCAAAAGGAAGGCGCTCTGCCAGGTGACATCGTGGCCGTAGATGAAGGGTAGCATCGGGTCGAGCACGGCGGAGGTCTCGCGCACGAAAGTGAGCCAGCAGTCGACGCCGACTTCGTTGAGGATACCGACAGCCTGGTCGAGTTTTTCTCGGATCAAGGCGTAGTCTGGGATGGTCTGAATCGTCATTGTCTGGAACTCTCTGTTCTTGGTTCTTGGGTGAAGGGAAAATCAAGCCGTCAATGCCACCGTCAGGCTGCAAACGAGCATCACATAGGTGACGGGCGCCCAGAGGCGGCGTTCGCCAGCGCTGCGCGTGATGGTGTTCAGGATAGCCGCGACTGCGCTGAACGCCACAGCCAGCCAGATCAGCCAGGGCGTCGCCTGCGCCAACCCTGGGAGCGTCAGCCCCGCAAATGCAAGCACGACGACCGCCAACGCAACCAGCACGACGGCTTGCACCGCAGCCGCCACACGCAGGCGCGGCGGAAACCGACCGGGAAACGTCCCACCCATGGCATAGGCGCCCCATGGCGCACCAAACGCCAGCGCAATCTGGAACCCTGTGGCCGCTGCCGTGGCAATTGCATAGAAGATTGCAGCAGTTACCGTTATGTTCATCCTTTGCACCTTTCTGATGAGGCTTTCAAAGACAGTTGCTGGAAACACGGGTAAACCTGGTGCAAACGGAGCTAACCAGACCAATGGCGCCCGTGTTGCGTATTCCGTCTTGTCACGCAGCACGCAACACGGGCGTAATGGTCTATCGCAACCGCCAACGCATTGTAACAGAACTGGCCGTAATCAAATGTACAAGCCGTCGCCTTTCCGTTACAATCTTGCCCATCTCAAATCACAACCTGGCTCAACGGGCTTCACCCGCAGCAACAATGGCCTCATCCACGCTTTCTGGTGTCGCAAAGGGTTTCTGCAATGCGTAGATTATTGCTCAGTGCTTTCGTCGTTTTTGTTGTACTCTTGATTCTCGTTCCGCTTGCTGGCTATTTCTGGCTGCGCACCAGCCTGCCGTTGACCAACGGCACAGTGCGCGTCGCCGGGGCCGACGGCCCCATCGAGATCGTGCGCGACGCCGACGGCGTGCCTCACATCTTCGCCACAACCGATCACGACGCCTTCTACGCGCTTGGCTATGTCCATGCCCAGGATCGCCTGTGGCAGATGGAGATGAATCGACGCATCGGCGCGGGTCGGCTGAGTGAGATGCTGGGCGAGACAACGCTCTCTATCGACAAGTTCCAACGCACGATGGGCTATTACCGCGCGGCGCAGGCTGACCTGGCGATCATCGAGCCGCGCAGCCGCCAGGCATTGGAAGCCTACGCCGCGGGCGTCAACCAATGGCTGAGCGAAGAGCACACACTGCCGCCGGAGTTTATCCTGCTCGGCGTCAAGCCGGAACCGTGGCAGCCAGCCGATTCACTCGTCTGGCAAAAGATGATGTCGTGGGACCTGGGCGGCAATTACAAGCTGGAACTGCTGAGTCAACGGCTGGTGCAGGCGCTCGGCCCAGAACGCGCGGCGCAGCTGCTGCCCGACTATCCAGAAAATGGCATTACGATCCTGGCGGACCTTCAGATCGATGACGCCACAGCCGCTCGCCTGTTCGAGATCGACCGTGCGCTCGAAGTCGACTTTGGCCGCGGCGGGCGCGAGTCGGGCAGCAACAACTGGGTGATCGCCGGCAGCCGCACCGCAACCGGCAAGCCGATCCTGGCGGACGACCCACATCTCGGCACGTCGATCCCGTCGATCTGGTATCTGGCGGAGCTGCAGGGCGACACACTGCACGCCATCGGTTCGACCTTCCCTGGCTTGCCAGCCATCGTCATCGGACACAACGAGCGTGTCGCGTGGGGGGTCACCAACGTCGGCCCCGACGTGCAGGATCTCTACATCGAGCGCATCAACCCCGCCAACCCCAATCAGTACGAGGTGGACGGCGGCTGGCAGGACATGATGATTTTTGAGGAGCCAATTGTGGTGAAAGGCGAGGATGAGTCGGTGCGCTGGGCGGCGCGCAGCACCCGTCACGGGCCGCTCATTTCCGACGTCAGCGACGCCGGCTCGCCGCTGGCGTTGCAGTGGACCGCATTGCAGCCCGGCGACACGACGATCGACGCGTTCATCGGTCTCAACTATGCCGCCGATTGGGAGGACTTCGGCGATGCGATGGCAAAGTTTGTCACGCCGAGCCAGAACTTCGTCTACGCCGACGTGGAAGGCAACATCGGCTACTACGCGCCTGGCAAGATTCCGCTCCGGGTCGAAGGTCACGACGGCCGCGTTCCCGTCCCAGGCTGGGCGAGCGAGTACGAATGGCAGGGCTTTATCCCCTTCGCCGAACTGCCGCACGCCTTCAACCCGCCGGAAGGATACATCGCCACTGCCAACAATCGCGTCGTCGACGATGCGTATCCGCACCTCCTGAGCACTGACTGGGCGCCGCCCTACCGCGCCGAACGCATTGTCGAGATGATCGAGGCAATGAGCAGCAACGGCGAGAAGATCTCGATGGACGACGTGGCAGCGATGCAGGCAGACCGGATCAGCACACAGGTGCGCGATCTATTGCCGTTCCTGCTCACTGTGCCTGCAAAGGATGCGCGCCAGCAACAGGCGCTGGCGTTGCTGCAAGCCTTCGACGGCGAGATGCGCATGGAGAGCGCCGCCGCCGCCATCTACCAGGCGTGGATGATTCACCTGGAGCGCGCCATCTTCGAGGATGATTTGCGCGCCACATTGTTCGAGGCGATGTCCACGCGCGCCAACCCACTCTTCCTGACCAACGTGCTCAACGACCCCGATCAGGGCGCGGCGTGGTGTGACAATGTCCTGTCGGCGCCGGTCGAGACATGCACAGAGACGGCGCAGGTCGCCCTTGACAACGCGCTCGCCGACCTGCGCGCACGCATGGGCGACGACATGAACGGCTGGCGGTGGGATCGCATCCACATCACGCAGTATCCACACAATCCCTTCAGCCAGGTGAGCTACTTGAAGGGCATTTTCCACCGCACGATTCCCAACGGCGGCGACCGTTACACTGTCAACGTGGCGCCCGTGAATCTGGAGCAGCCTTACAACCAGACGCACTCGCCCGGCTATCGTCACATCGTCGATCTGAGCGACATCGCGAACAGCCGTTTCATGATCACGACGGGGCAGTCAGGCAACGTGCTCAGCCGCCACTACGACGACCTGATCCGCCGCCATCGCGATGTGGCGTATCTGCCGATGCGCTTCGGGCGGGCGAACGTGACGGGCGACACGCTGCGGCTGGAACCATGACCATCAGCAGCAAATGGACGCCGCCTCATGCTGCTGGACGCGCGCTGCCGCCAGCGCCGTCAGCAGCACGTTGGCGGCGTCCGCCAGCCGTGCGACCCGGGTGACGCGGTCGGCGCCACAGAGCAGCAAGCCATACTTGCGTTCCCACAGCCGCGCCAGGTCCATGCCAGTGGGTGCGTCATGTGCAGCGCCCACCGCCGCCCACCTGTGCATCAGCATCGTCACTGCGTCCGTGCGCAGGAAGGATTCGTCGAAACCACGCTGCGTCCACTCTGGATGCCGCTGTGCAAAGACGCCGTAAGCCGTGTGCAGCGCTTGATGAAATGCGCGCATCTCGTCGGCGTCGAGGGCGCGTCCGCGCACTGGTTGACGCGTTGCGGGCGCCCACATTGTGATGCGGACGCGCCAGCCCGCAAAGATGTTGTGAAGCGAAGTCATGCCCATCATACTCTCTTCTCCTGTGTCGTGCTCCGCCCAAGTCGCTTATGAGCGTCTGGCAGGAGTATGGCAGGTGTGCGTCCGACCGGTGTCCGAAACAGCGGACGCGCACTGAGCCAGGTAGATTGCCATCTCCTCCCAGCTCGCAAAATAGCGCCGATCCCCGGCGCCATCGGTTTGACCAGGACCATGCTGCACCGATCCGCGCCACTGCGCCGTGGCTGTCGCGCCGTCCGGCTCCCACCACACGCGCACAATGAAGAGATGTTCGGGGCGAGGAGAAGTTGTATGGTTCATGGGATCAGGAGATTAGAGATTAGAGATTGGAGATTAGTGTCCATACCCCAGCGGGGCACAATAAACAATGAAAATGGAACCGCAGATTTCACAGATTTGAATCAGCGTCAATCCGCCCAATCCGCGTCATCCGCGTTCTATTTTCAAGTCATGGGATTAGGAGATTGGAGATTAGGAGATTGGAAGGTGGTGCGCCAGGAAGCGCAATCTCTCAATCTCTCAATCTCTCAATCTCTTCTTCCTTACCTGCTCACAACCGGCAGATACAGCAGTTGCATCGGCTGTTGTGGTGCGTCGTTGTCCGCCGGCAGCACCCACGCGTTGACGCGGATGCAGCGCGCGTTGCCGATGAGCGGGGCGCTGCCGGGCGCCGCGCTCAACCGCACAACGCCGGAGTAGAAGCCAGGCGTCAATCCTGCGGCGTTGACGGCGACCTGCACCTGGTCGTCAGCGATGTTGGTCAGCAGCTAGGCGTCACTGCTGCTTGCTGCCAGATTCAGCGCACCGCCGCCTACATTCGCCCACTGTACGGACTGCGGCACAGCCTCGCCGCCAGGCTGCTGCTTCACCAGGAAGCGCAGCCGCTTCTCACTGAGCGCCAGCCGCGGCAGTGTCGGGACGGCGAAGCTGCTGCCGTCGAGCGGATCGGTGTTGGCGGCGATTTCCGCGCCGTCGCTCAGCCCGTCGCCGTCGCTGTCCTGCACGGTCGGGTCAGTGTAGCGGAAGTACTCGTCGCCGTCGCTCAGCCCGTCGCCGTCGCTGTCCGCCGCCTTGTTCGTGACGCCGTAGAGCGCAGCCCAATCGTCAGCTACATCGTCGCTGTTGGCGTCGCCGCCGCTGGTGATCAGCACCTTGACCGCCTCGCTGCGCGCACTCTGCCATCCCTGCGCGTTGAGCGCGGCCACGCGCACTTCGTAGGTGGCGCCCGGTTCCAGCCCGCCGATCGTGGCGTTCGTGACCGCGCCGACATCCTGCGTCTTCGTCTCTGGCTGCGCGCCCAGCCTGGTGTAGGTGAGCCGGTAGCCTGCGGGCGCTGGCCCTGCGCCGGCCTGCCAGACAAAGCTGGCGCTGTCTACAGTGCGCCCAGCCGGCGATAGATTGGTTGGCGCCAGCGGAACTGGATTGTCGCCCGCAACCGGTGTTGCGTAAGCCGCCGCCGTCGGCGCGCTCGCGTTGCCGTTGATGTCCAGCGCCTTGACGTTGACGCCGTAGTTGTTGCCGTTGAAGACTGCGCCGATGCGATAGAGCAACTCGCCGCCGACGGTGACCAGCGCCTGGTTCTTCGGCTCGAAGCCCAGCGGGTTGATCGGGCTGAAGGGGCCCCACTGCACCTGATAGGCGTAGACATCGGGCGCCGCCGACGGATTCCACCGCACCATGATCGCGCCATCCACTGCGGCGACGGCCAGACCGGTCGGCGCGTCGGGTGCGGTGTTGTCCACGATACGCACCGTGCCCGGCGCAGTCAGCGTCACCACGCCGGGGAAGCGACTGGCGTCGAAGGCGCGTTGCCGCGGCAACCCACTCGTCACGGCCACGCACGCATCGTCGGGGATCGAGACCTTGCCCGCTGGCAGTTCGTTGACGCCGTCGTCGATCACGGCCTTGATCTGGTACGCGCCCGCCAGCATCCGGCTGGTGTCCCAGGCGTAACTGCCCGTCTTTGCCGGCAGGTTGCGCACGATGGGTGCGTCGATCTGCAGGTTGCCGGTGATCACATCCGTGCGCCGGTAGTAGAGCGCCACCGTCGCCTGGTCGGTCATGTCGGCGGGGACGCTCCACGTGATGGTGTAGACGCCGTTGATCGGCTGCTCGTTCTGCACTGCCGGCAGCAGCAGCGCGCCGCGGTTGCCCGGCGTCCCCGGCTGCCCCTTGTTCGCCAGGTAGACGAACTTGTAGTGCTCGACGCCCTCTGCGCTCAGGTTGGCGACCTTCGCCTGCCACACGCCGGGCCTGGGCGCCTGCACGCCGAAGATCACGCTGCTGGCGCCGCTGTAGACCTGGCCCTGGTGGTTCGTTGCGTTCTGCACCGTGATCTCCACGCCCTCCGGGTCGATCAGGCTGAGTGCAGGACTGCCCGCCTGCCAGCTCAGGCTCACCAGGATGTTCTCGGCGTTGGGCGAGACGGTGAAGGGAATCAGCGAGACGCCGTTCACTGCCGACGGTGCAGTCTGCACGGTCACTACATCGCCCGTGTCCGCCCCTGCCGCCAGCACCGGCGAGGATTGCGCGCCGCCGTACTGGTCGATCAGGATGTGGTCGTCGTTGCCCAGGATGAAGTCCAGCCCTTCGTCGAAACCGTAGTACAGGCCGGCCTCGTAGCCTAGAATTGTGAAGCTGCCCTTGATGCCCCACTCATAGGTCGTGCAGCCGCTGTTGGTGCAGAATTCGCCGAACTCCAACGCCACCGAGAAGCCGATGTCGCCCGGCGGAATCACGACGGGCCCCCAGTCCACGAGCGCACCTTCGGGAATCTGGATGGTCGCTTCGATAGCCGCCGTGAAGTGCATGGCGTTGTTGTCGGGCAGCCAGGAGTAGTTGTTCCAGCCGCGCCCGCGCCACATGTGCGCCCGCACCGTGCCATAGAGCCAATCCTCGTAGCCGCCGGTGATCTCGAAGCCGATGTCGAGCGGGTTCCACGCCACCCAGAGACTGCCGTCGGCGGAGAAGACGCCCAGCAGCCGTGCATTGCCCTTGAAGGCGAAGAGACCTTGCGTGTCGATGATGACCGTGCCCGTGGCGCGCAGGATGCCGCCGGGTCCGGTCGGTTCGGTTTGGAAGCCGACCGTGACCTCGATGCGTGTGCCTTCCGGGCGGATCGTCACTGTGCCGCCCAGCGCTTTGAGGAAGAGGCCGCTGGCGCCGATGGGTAGCCCGACCGGCGACTCGAACTGGAGCACTACGCTGCGCAGTCCCACCCCGTCTGGCGGCGCTTCGCAGAGCTTGAAGTTGGCGGTAATGCCAGCGTTGGGGTCGGCTGTCGAACCGATGTTGGGCATGGCGATGCGCGTCTCGCCGCGGATCACCAGCACGGGCGCGCCGCCCTCCTCACACGGTTCGTTCGTGACGCTCACCGTCGCTTTGTAGGCGTCGAAGCTGAAGCTCTGCGCAAAGTTGTTCTGTGCGTTTGCGTCATTGATCAGCGCCGGATGATCGACGCTGGCGACGCTCATCGCGCCGGCGCTGCTGAAGGCGACAGTGCCAGGCTGCACGTCGGTGTGCACATCGGGCATCTCCCACACGCGGTTGAGCTGCGGGTAGACTTCGGTCGGCGCGCGCAGGTCGATGCAGCTTGCCGGGCACGCCACCTGCGTCGGCTCGCTGGGCACGGGGATGCCACGCGGCAGGATCACCGCCTTGACGGGTTTGGACGCGCCGCCCAGCCGCGCATCCTGCACGACAAAGGCCTGTTCGGCGCGGATGCCGGCAAAGACGCGCGGGCTGGTCACGCCGGATTGTCCGGCAGCGGCTGCCGGTGTATCGAGCGTGAAGCTGCCGCCCAGGCCGACGGTCAGGCTGGCAATCTTCTCCACCTGCGCCCCCTGCGTCAGGCTGAGCGAGTGAGTGAGCGACGCCCAGCCGCCCACATTGACCGCCCACTTCGCCGCAAAGGTCAGCGTAGCGGGCGTGCTCATGCCGGTGATGCGGCGCACGTTTGCCGTCACTTCGTAGAGACCCGCGACCGGATAGAGCCAGGGCGTCACGAGGGTGACATCGCCTGCCAGCATGTCGGCCTGGGGCCACGGGTTGACCTGGTTGCCGTTGGTCGAACCCTGCTTGACGAAGGCCGGGCCGCCAGCCGTCTGACCCAGGAAGCTCATCGTTCCGCTGTAGGCGTGGAAGTACGCCGACGGCTTGGGCTGGCTGCCGGTGACCGCGCCGCAAGTGATCAGCAGGACATCGCTGGCGGCGTCGAAGCTGAGCGCGTTGGGGTTGGAGCCCTTGTTGACCGTCACCACACCGCCGACGACGGCCACGCGCGGCGGCTGCCGGTTCCCACTGCTCGCCGGTGGGCCCAATAGTGGCGCCGAGAAGGCGCTGCCCCTGCTCGTCCACGCAGCGCCGTTGACGTTCCAGCCACTTTCGCTCCACAGCGCCATGCCGTTGCTCTCGTCATAGGCTGTCAGGCCAGGCGCGTTGGCGGGCCAGGCTGCCGTCGGGCAGATCACTTTCTGGCACTGGCCGTTGCTGGTCGGGAACTCGCCGTCCTTGCACGAGTGCACCGAGATGTCCATGCCGTATTTGATCGGCGTACGTGCGGACGGCGGCTTGCTGCACACCTCATCTTCGCAGTCGGGCACAGTCCAGCTTTCGATCTGCGGACCGTTGTAGCTCAGCACCAGCGCCCACTTGCCAGCCTGCACCGGAAAGATGGGGCTGAGCAGGGTGGCTTCACCCGTCGCTGGATTCTGCACGATCTCCATGAAGGCGACTTCCTCATCGACGCCGCGATCGCCGAGCAGATCGCCCTGCGCGTCGCTGCGCACCAGTCGCGCCGTGAAGCGCCTGGCGTACTGCTTGAGAAAGGCGTCGTCCCACGTGCTGTCGGTGTGGATGCGAATCTTGACGCGGCTGTTTGAGCCGACCGGCAGCGCCAGGTTCCACAGACCAAGCGGGTTGGCGCTGTCGAAGCTGAAGGGCAGCGTCTGTGGTCCCACTTTCGGCTCGTTGCCTGCCAGGATCGTGCTGATCGTGCTCTGTTGTGGGTGCAGGCGGATGTCGTAGGCGCTCGGTTCTGCACCGGCCACGCCGCCGACGCGCACGAGCGTCGGCTGGTCGAAGGCTGACGCGGGCGCGCCCGCACCGTTGAAGAGGATGTAGCCAACGCCGGCGGGTGGCGACGTAACGCCGCGTAGCTTGAGCTTGTCGTTCTGGCTCATCAACGACAATTCAAGCTGACCTTGCAGCGGACGTTGGTAAGTGAAGCCGTCGCCGGGCGGCGGGTACTGACCTTGTGGCTGTCCCAGCCCGCGCACGACGAGCGCCTGCCACATCGTGTCGTCGATCGGCGGCAGCTTATAGAGATGGTCGGCGGCGTAGTACGGATCGCCGGCCGGGGGCGTCCCACCGCCGCCGGGCAGGTCGAACGTCTTAACCTGGTTCAGCGTCAGCAGGGTGTCGTTGTGATAGAAGACGACCAGGCGCAGCCCGCCCTGTGCACCGGGCAGGAAGGAGGGGTTGTTGCTGTCGTCGCTGTCCTGCGTATTGCGCAGATCGAGGTCGCTCCAGCTCGACTTGTGTACGTCGAACATCACCACGCCGCAGAAGGGATTCTGCACGTTCGAGTTGGGCAGCAGCGTCGGTGCGCACGTCTCCAGCGTCGAACGCAGCAGCAGACCGTGGTTCGCCACATCTGGCGTATTCGGCGCCGTGACCATCCACTGGCTGACCTGGTTGGTGACATCCCACCGCACGCCGGTTGCCGGTGTAGTCGACTCGACAAAGGTCACCGCCTGCTCGTCCGGGTCGATGGGGTCGGGGTTGTAATTGAGCGGCGCACCGCTCGACCAGCCGCCCAACCAGGCGCTGTCGTTGATGGCGTGCAGCGCCAGCTTCGTGCTCAGCCCGTTTTGCGCTACGGCCGGGTTGTCCTCAGCCAGGAAGAAGCCGGTTGGCTGGGCGTAGAGCCAGGCGCGATCGACGACCGTGCCTTCGGGCATGCGCGGAATCCGAAAGCGCACCACCCCGCGCCAGAGGCCGATGCGGTCGCGTCCAACCCAGATGCGGTTGTCGGACGGCGTCACCAGGTCAGGCGTGGCGAGATTGTCTACGGCAAAGTGCGTCAACCACGCCTCGGTCGGGCCGCGCATCTGGAAGATCGGGTCGATGATGACCGGATAGCGGCGCTCCTCGGCGGCGAGCCATGCCCACGGTGTGCGCACGCGCACCTCGATCACGTCGGGCTGCCCGGTGGCGCGCAGGACATACTCGCCGGCGATACGCACGCCAGGGTCGTCCTGCTCGTAGGTGGAGGGTGCGTGCAGGATCATTTCCTGGCCGTCGCTGCCGACAATGAGGAGCGAGTTGCGCGTTGTGAGGGGCGAGGTCAGGTCGGCGACAGCGATTTCCTGCCTGTCCACGACCAGCTTTGCCCCATTGTGCAACACCAGGTTGGCGCGCAGGTCGAGGCTGGCAGGCTGCGGCTGCCAGAACCAGCGCTGCGGTCGCTGCGCCAGGCGCAGCGAGTATTCGACGCTGCCGGGCGCGCTCTGCCACTGGTCTTGCACGTCGCCTTCCCAGCTTGCGGTGAAGCGCACGGTCTGCCCGTCGGCGCTGCGCGTGGCGGGCTGGCGTTCGCCGTAGCCGCGCAGGCTGGCAAGCGCGGCTACGGCGCCGTGAACGTCGGTCACCTCCAGCGCCTGCGGTCGCCACGTCAGCGCCACGCTGTCGCCAGTGATGCGGGCAGTGCTGGCGCTCTCCTCCACGTCGAGACGCACGCTGTTGGCAGCGTTGAGCCAGCGTCCGCCCAGTTTGCGGAAGCTGGGGTTGATGGGCTGCCACGCGCCGGCGGCGTCCTGGTAGTGCAGCGGCGTCTGGCTCAGCACCTGCGCCATGACACCGTCGCCCAGATCGTAGGCGGCGGTGTACGCACTGCGCAGCGCCGTCACTTCAGGCTTGCCCTGGAGTTCGGCGGGCAGCCACGGCGCCGGCGCAGGCGGCAGCGGCGCGCTGTCTGGCGCGCCGTCGCTGGCAGTCGGCGCGCTGGTCGGCGTCGTCCAGGGCTGCATCAGCGTGGGCGGTGCAGTAGCCAGCAGCATGTTGAGCAGCAGCGCCGCCAACATCGTCAGCGCCGCCCACTGTTCCCGCCGCCGCAGCGACGGTGCAAAGGTTGGTAAGGTCAGGATTGCATTCATGGTCTGGATGTCTCCTCGTTCTTCTCTAGCGCAGCGACGGCAGAAACGATGTTGGCGCCAGCGGCGAGCGATCGTGCGGGCGCAGCGCAGACAGGGATTCATGGCGGCTATCAGTTGAGAATCCGCCGGAAATGTGTGTGCGCGCAGGCAGCCTGGCGGTCGACAACCAGCGCACAACAATGCGCCAGTTGATCAGCATTCGTGGTTGTTTGAGTGCGAGCATGGTTGAGTTCTCCTTGTTGCTATCCATCGTTCGTATGGCGCCAGGATAGCGAGGGCGCGTCCGAAAAGCGTCCGAAGCGGCGGAGGGCGGTAGATCGCGTAGGCGTTGGCGCCAGTTTCCAGGTTTGACGGGGCTGACTGCAGCGGTCATCTGTGCTATGATTGTGTTGACAGGCGCTTGCTGTGCCGGTACGTTGGCTTGCGAGGAAGGAGATGATCATGACTGCTCAGTTGCAGCAAGTCGCACATGAAGTTTTGACTTTGGACGAAGTGGCTGCATACCTGCGGCTGCCCAAAGAGACCGTAGAACGCCAGGCGATGCGCGGGCAGTTGCCGGCGCGCCGCATCGAGGACACCTGGCGCTTTCTCAAGACTGCCATCGACGATTGGCTGCGCAGCCAGGACAGCCGTTTGATATTGCTGCAACAGGCCGGCGCCTTGCACGATGACGAGAGTTTGGCGGAATTGCGGTCAACCATCTATGCACAGCGCGGTCGCACCGAAGTTGACCCCGAAGCATAGGCGCGATGCACATCCTTGACAGCGACACCCTCACGCACTTATATGCGGGCAACCCGAACGTTGTTGCGCAGTTACGCGCCTGTACTGACCCCGACGTTTGCATCACGATCGTCACCAAGATTGAGTTGCTGCGTGGAAGGTTCGATTATCTGCTCAAAGCAACTTCTGGCGCTGACCTGCTGCGTGCACAGCAGTTGCTCACGCGCACGGAAGAATTACTTGAGCAAATTGCCGTGCTCCCTTTCGATGCGGAGTCATCGCGTCGCTTTGATCAGCTCAGTCAGCAAAGCAGGCTGCGCAAGATTGGGCGCGCTGATCTGCTGATTGCCAGCATTACGCTAAGCCAACGCGCTACCCTGGTCACACGCAACTTACGACATTTTAGAACGATTCCCGATCTGCTTGTCGTGAATTGGGTGGATTGAACGCCAGAACAGCCTGTGAAAAAATTGCCTATATTGCCTGCTACCAGAACGCCATGCTGCGCATCCATCTCTTCGGCCCCCTGCGCCTGGAAACCAACGACGCCCCGCACCGCTTTGCCGCGCTGCCCAAGACGCTGCCGCTGCTCGCCTACCTGCTGCTCCACCGGGCGGCGCCGCTGCCGCGTGCGACAGTGGCCTTCACCCTCTGGCCCGACCTCGACGAGGAGAGCGCGCGCAGCAACCTGCGCCGTCATCTGTATGAACTGCGCCGCGCCCTGCCGCCCTCTCCAGACGAGCGCCCCTGGGTCACGGTGGATAGCGCAACCGTGCAGTGGAATCCTGCTGCACCCTGTTGGCTGGATGTAGCCGCGTTCGAGGACGCCTGCCGCGCGCCGGACAGGCTGGCCGAGGCAATTGAACTCTACCAGGGCGACCTGCTCCCTGCCGTCGATGAAGAGTGGCTGATCTTCGAGCGCCAGCGGCTGCGCACCGACTTTCTGAACGCGCTGGCGAAGGTGATCGACCAGCGTCAGTCCGCCGGTGACCTGGTCGGCGCTATCGCCGCCGCCACGACCCTGCTTCACCACGAGCCGCTGCGCGAGGATATCGTGCGCACGCTGATGACTCTGCGCGCCGTGCAGGTGGGGCAGCGCATGACGCTCGATGAGGCTGTGCGCTTTGCCCTGCGCGTCAATTAGGCGCCAGCCCTGCGCTTGCCTCTAGCTCTGGCAGCAGGCGCACGCTTTCCTGCTCGTTGGGATCGGTGCGCGCCAACACGGCGACGGCTTCTTCGGTGCGAGATGGATTGTAGGGCAGGTGGGGGACGCCGGCTGGAATGTAGAGGAACTCACCACGGCGCATCTCCAGGTGATACTCCAGATGGGGGCCATACCACATCGCCGCCTGCCCAGAGATCAGGTAAATCGCAGTCTCGTGATGCTCGTGCAGATGCGCTTTGGCGCGCGCGCCGGGCGGCATCTTGAGTAGATGCATACAGATCGCCTGTGACCCGACATTTTGCGCCGAGACGCCGGCGAAGTAATTGAGTCCCTGCAAGCCGGCGTAGGTCGTCTCCGGTCGCACGATCGGACAGAGGTCGGCGCCGGCGTGCAGGGTGGGCGGCTGACCAGCCAGCCAGGTCTTGATCTCGGCGGCGTGTTCGGCAAAATGTTCGGCGGTTTCTGCGTAGATATGGTCGAAGACGGTGTGCGCGTCGTCGCCGATGAGCGCCTGGCTGCGCGCCGGATCAAAGATGTCGGCTTCGCTGAGTTGCTCGATCGCGGCCAGCGCACGCCGATGGACATCCTCAAAGTCGAACCAGATCACTTCCCATGACTGGCTTTGGTGCTGCGCCAGCACGCGCGCATTGATGGCGTCCACTTCAGCGTCGACTTCATAGGGCAGGCTGGCGGCGGTGCGACCGGCGGCGGCAGCCTCGAGCCGGTCGAGCAGGCAACGCTCCCAAAAGGTGATGTGCGCCAACAAGTCTTTGACGCTCAGCCCCGATGGCAGCGGCTCTTCGCGGCGGTCAGCGGGCACGGCGGCGATGGCTGACAACAACCCGGCGCGTGTGGTCTGGATTGCTTGCAACAAGTCGGAGCGGTTGGTCGGTGGTGTATTCATAACCTGGCCTGGTTGAGCAACATAGAAGCTGGAATCGTTGTGATGAATGCTGAGCTTGCCTGCTTACCGCAGTTCCGCCGCAACTCCCACTGGCTGCGTCGATGTGGCGCCAACCCGAAACGCTTCGTAGGCATTCTGGCACGGATTGCCCCACACTGCCCACAACTCGCGCGTCGATGGCGACATAATGCAGGCGCCGGAACTCTCCACATCGTAGCCCGGCTGGACATGGGCGCAGACCGACAGTCCATCGCCGACGTGATAGCGGGTCAGCGCCATCAGTGTGTCAACGGTGATGCGCCCGACCTGCTCCGCCAAAAAGTGGCTGGCCTGATCGTGGCGCGCCAGCGTGCTCTCCTGCGAGACGCTCTTGCGCGGGCGTTCGACGTTGACCATCTCCTGGATCAGGCAGTGGTTGGTGTGGGCGTAGACGCTCGCCACCGGCATAACGTGGGCGCGCGTCGCCATGTGCTCAACGTTGTAGCCGCGCAGCGCGCCGGTCGCATCCGGCCCCAAGAGCAGATAGTTGTGCGCGCCGGAGAGATGTGCGCGCTGCAAAATGGCGAGCGCGTCCTCGACGGTGCGCTGCGCCAACATCTTGCGCACAACGTAGACCCAGTGCACGCCCGGTCTGCCGTCAGCAGCAAGCAGGTTGTTGATGCCAACCGCCACACCGTGCTCGTTCATGCCGATCATACCGACGCAGCCGGTGATAGTGAAGGTCAGCAGCGTCGGGCTGTCCTGCGGGCGCAGGTCGAGCATCAACACGTAGGGAGTGGCGCTGCTGTGCATGTCCCATGTCTGCCCCAGGTAACCGCACCCGGTCGCTGACGCCGACGGCTCCACGACGAAGGCGGTGCAGTCGCTGACCTCGCCGGGGAGTGCGCCGTTGGCGCGCACACGCCCAGGCGCAGCAGGGTTGGCGATGATGTCGACAAAATCGGTGAAGCCGTTCATGATGACCAGCTCGTTGACGCCGAGGCCGGTGGCGTCCGCCATGCCGCGCATCTCCTCCATCAACTCGGGCGCAAAGGCTTCGTGATGGCGCAGACAGGCGCGACCGAGCGCCAGCACCTCGTCGAGCGTCGCCTGCTGTCCGCCCGTCCAGAAGGGGTCGCAACTCAGCCGCAGCCGCTCCTCGGTCAACTCGCCGATCTCATTGGCGTAGGTTTTACCGTGTACATAGCCCAGTTCGTAGGGGCTGCCAGCGATAGTCAACACGCGAATCGGCGCCATAAAGTTTCACCCCTGTCATCAATAGCCGGGATCATCGGTTTGGGACATCCCTCCGTTTGTGCTGAGGTCGCTATTATCGCACATCGCGGCGTGTTTTCAACTCGCGCGGGGGGTGCGCAGCGGCTCCACCTGACGCAGGGGGCAAATTCGTCGCCGCAGGTCACCGCCTCCGGCGTGACATCGCGCCCCGTCACGCCGTAAACTTGCATCACCCCCGGCGCAGCAATGCCTGCACCTCCGCCAACGTTGGCATGCCAACGCGCGCCCCGTGCTTCGTGCAACAGAGCGCGCCGGCGGCGCTGGCGAAACGCAGCATCGTCTCCCACGCCATGCCGCGCGCCACGCCCGTCGCCAGCGCGCCGTGAAAGGCGTCACCGGCGCCGGTGGTGTCGACCACCTCCACCTGGAATGCTGGCAGTGCGCCGGTCTCTGCGCCACGCTGCCAGATCAGACCGCGTTCGCCCAGCGTAACCACGACGGCCGGGGCGCAGCGCGCCAGCACCGCCATGCCTGCTTGTGGCGAGTCGGCGCCGGTGAACGCTTGCGCGAAGTGCTCCGAGGCTGCCACGATCGTGCAGCGGTGCACCAACTCGCGGTTGCCGTCGTTGATGGTGTCGGCGTCGAGTACGGTGGGGATGCCCTGCGCCTGCGCCCAATCCGCAATCGCCAACGCCAGCGCCGGTTGATGGCCGTCGAAGAGGATGGCTTTGGGCTGCACCTGGGTGAAGGGAACATCTGCTGGCGTCAGGCGGCTGGCGATGCGCTCCCGATAGTTGACGATGGAACGCGCGCCGTCGGGCTTGACGAAAATGGCGGAAATCGACGTTGCCTCTGCGCCCCGCACGACGAGGCGCGTGTCGACGCCGGCTGTGTGCAGTTCGGCCAGGTGTTGGTCGCCATAGATGTCATTGCCCAGATAGCCAGTAAAGGCGGTCGTTGCGCCCAGTTGTGCGGCAGCGACTGCGGCATTGGCTGCCGTGCCGCCGCCGCAACCCAGAAAGGCGCTGGCGCGCGCCTTTTCGTTGGGGGCGGGATGGTGATCGACGGTGAAGACCAGGTCGTAGCAGGCGAAACCGACGCAGAGTACATCGCAATGATTCATTTGCTCACCTTTTCGGGCGCCAGGTCGGCTTTAATCTTGGGGATCCACGCCGCCATCGCCTGCTTGCCGGCGGCCAACAATTCTTCGGCAGCGAAAAGATCCGCCAGGTTGATGTGGGCGATGGGCGGCGTCACCACGACGTCGGCGTACTGTTGTTCAGCCTGGGTGGCGCGCGCCAGGGTGAAAAGCGCCGTCATGGCTGCCTCCGCCAGGTTGCGCGGCTCGACGGCGCGCGCTGCGGCTGCCGTCCCCAGCGGCGGCAGCAAATCCACGGCGATGACGTAATCGGCGCCCATATCGCGCGCCACACTCACCGGCAGGTTGTTGGCGACAACGCCATCCACCAACAGACGCCCGTTGCGGCGATAGGGTGTGAAGACGCCGGGCACGGCGCAACTGGCGCGAATCGCCGGCGCCAACAGACCGCGATTCATGGCGACGACTTCGCTCGACACCAGATCGGTGGCGACGGCGGTGAAGGGAGTGTTGAGTTGTTCGATGCGGATGCCCTCGCCGATCAGGGAGTCGATCCAGCCGATCATTTTGTCCAGTTCTAGCAGGCCGAGCGGCAGGCTTTTCGCCAGGTCGGTCAGGTGTAGCGACGGCAACTTGAGGCTGACCAGGTCGAGCCAGGAGATGTCGGCTACGATCGCTTTGAGCCGCGCCGCCGAGGCGCCCGCCGCGTACAGTCCCCCCACCAGCGCGCCGACGCTGGCGCCGGCGATCACATCGGGATAGATGCCGTTTTCTTCCAGCGCCTCCAGTGCGCCGACGTGGGCAATGCCGCGCGCGGCGCCTCCACCCAACACCAGCCCCACCCGCCTGGGTTTGGGCGGCTGATCCCATACGAGTCGCTCACGTGCAGAGATGGTTGTTTGAACTTGCATAGATTTTTGGGGTTCCCTCGTTGCAACTGCCAGGTTGTTGTGACCGTTCAAGGGCGCAGCCGATATTGCTGCACGACGACGCCTACGTAGACGCGCTGATTTTCGAGCTCACCGTGCATTTGCAACCAGCGCGCCATCAGTTGGCGGCTGTCCCACATTGCCGCCTCGCTGAGCAGCACCCACACCACATCGGCATGCTGCGTGATATTGCCCATGTACAGAGCGACCTCGCGAGTTTCCACCTCCTCGCTGCGCCCCCAATTGGTGTAAGGCCCGCCAGCCCACCAGCCGAGCCGGGCGTCACTGTCTGCAAATGGATCTGGCCCAAAGTCGCTGGTGTAATAGCGATACGCCCACTCTTGATGGGGAATCTGGAGGATGAGCAGATCGTCACGGCTGCGATGTTGGTCAACGTATTGCATGGCGCTGCGCAGATCATACTTGATGACCTGTGTCTTTTGTTGCCAGGCCAGCCCACTCCACAGCCCCAATGTGTACAGCAAGAGGATCGCCGTGAGCGGCAGGGCGAGCCGCCCGCTGTTGGCCGCCACGACGCGCAGCCCCAGCGCCATCAACAGCAGCGCCGCCGGGCCGATCCAGATGATGTAACGTTCGGTGAAGACGGGTTGGCGCAGGCTGATGAGATAGATCAGGCCGATCGGCGCCAGGAGCCAGCTCACCAGCAACGCATACCGGCGCCCTGGCGACAGCGCAGAGGCTGCTGCGTGCGCGCGCTCGCCGATCATGGTGACGCCAAATAACAGCCCTGCGCCCAGCAAGAAGAAGATCGGCGCCAGCCACCAGAGCGGCGTCGCCGTGATGAAGCCGCGCGCATGGCTCAGCGCCAGCGCCGGCAGCATCGTCTCCAGCGGTGTGAAATTGAAGCCGGAGAGCTTGTTGGGCGCGGTGAGCATGATCCAATGCCACCAGACCATCGGCAGGTAGGGCAGGGTCAACCCGGCCAGCGCCAGGCCGTAACCGCGCCCCTGCCGCCGCGCCTGCGGCCAGGCAATGAAAAACCAGAGCACGTGCAGCGGGATGAGCAGCACCATCAACAAATGGACGTACATCGCCGCGCTGACGACGAGGAGGTAGGCGAGCCAGGTGCGCCAGCCGCCAGCATCGACGCCGCGCAGCCACAGCCACGTCGCCAGCAACGCCAGCGCCGTGTTGGTGGCGTACATCTTGCCTTCCTGTCCATACCAGATCTGATACGGGTTCAGCGCAAACAAGAGCGCACCCACCGCGGCGACATTCACCCAGGCGGCGCCGGGCGGCATCTGTCCATGTGGCGCCGGTGGCAGCAGCCGTCGTCCGACATGCCACACCAGCAACACGCTCAGCGTGCCCGCCGCCGCCGAGGGAAAACGCAGGGCGAATTCACTGCTGCCCACGATGGCGAACCAGGGGCGCAGGCTCAAGAAATAGAGCGGGCCATTTTGCGCCGCCTGGATGAACATGCTCAGCGTCTCGCCCAGGTCGCGCACGGCGAAATAGATCGCGTCGACCTCGTCGCGCCAGAGGCTCTGGAAGTCCAACCGCGCCATGCGCCAGCCGAACGCCAATAGCGTCAGAAGCAGCAAAAAGATGCGGCGACGATGTGTGCTCATGGCAGCGAATCGGGCCACTCCGCATCGTTGGCATCGTCGGCGGTGGAGGAGGGCGGACGCGGTGCATTGGGCGTGTCGATAAACGCCGTCTGCGCTGCTGGATCGATTGTGGGGTCTTCGACCAGATCATACCTGGGCGGCCCTGGATTTCCGACGCTGACACCGGCCAGCACCCCAGCCAGCAGCAAAAAGAGCACGACGCCGCCGACAATCCCGCCAAACATCAGCGCGACCACCACTCCATTTGCAATCGAGCGAAGAACCGAAGCGGCGTCGGCAGGTGGCTCTGGCGGGGCCACGGCGATCGGGCGTTGTCCGGGCGCAGTCGGTGTAGCTGTCACTGTGATCACGCTGCCGGGCGGCACGATGGCGACTGCGTCCGGCGTCGGCGTTGTCACGGGTGAGAGTGGCCCAAAGAGCGCCTGGGCGGTGGCCGTCTGTGCGAACGGATCGGCGGGCGGGAAGCCAAAGAGCGCCTGGGCGGTGGCCGTCTGTGCGAACGGATCGGCGGGCGGGAAGCCAAAGAGCGCCTGGGCGGTGGCGGTCTGCGCGAACGGATCGGCGGGCGGGAAGCCAAAGAGCGCCTGGGCGGTGGCCGTCTGTGCAAACGGATCGGATGGCGTTGCAAAGCCGAAGAGCACAGCTGCGGTGGCCGTCTGTGCAAACGGATCGGCAGGCGGGAAGCCGAAGATCGCCTGCGCCGTGGCGGTCTGGGCGAACGGGTCGGATGGCGTCACAAAGCCAAAGATCACCGCTGCTGTCGCCGTTTGGGCGAACGGATCGAGCGCGGGCGGCGGCGCAAACGGATTGGGCGTTGGCGTCTCCAGACCGCCGATGCCGATTGCTGGGAACGGCGTCGGTGGGAAGCCACCGGGCGTTGTGATGATGATCACAGTGGGCGAGGGCGTCCAGGTCGGCGCCGGCGTCCAGGTGGGCGCCACCGTCCAGGTCGGCGGGACCGGGAAAGGCGTCCAGGTGGGTGAGGGCGTCCAGGTGGGCAGCGGCGTCCAGGTGGGCGTGGGCGTGTCTGGCTGCGGTGTGTTGATCGTCAACTGCGGGGAATTGCTGACGGCGAGCGCGCGGTAACCCAACGCTGGATTGGTCGAGGTGACGGAAGCATTGCTTTGGAAGACGCCGGGATTGGGATAGCGCACCGGCCCCAGAATCTGCGCCAACCCGCGGTTTGCCAGGAATTGATTTGTGACCGTCAGGATTTCGGTTGAAGAGATAGTATAGTTGGGGATGATGACGGTTTGCCTGGTGGCGGCGTCGTAGATTTCGTGCGTGGTGAGCGGCGCAATCGGGTTGGTGGGCGAAGTCGCAGTCGTGTTCTGGATGACCAGACAATAATAGGTGACGTGTCCCGGTGAAGCGCTGTCTGTGAGGTCGCGAAAGCATTCTTCGGGGTTGTTGGCAAAATATCGGCTCACCAGAATGCTCCCGGAAGGGCCGGTGACAGTGGCGATTGACGTCGTACTGGCGACCACGTCAGGGCGAGAAGGCGCCGTCGATGTGACGATGGCATTGACGGTGAGGAAGGATTGACGCGCTTCCTGGCGCAGATTGGCCGTCCAGGGTATGTTCAGACTCATGCCACTGGTGATGCTGAGGCTGCCATTGACAGGCGGAAGGTCGGCGGTGAGGGACGCGTTCACAATGCCCAGCGCCGGAATCGTCACCGTGTGGTTGGTGAGCGTGATGTCACCCGTGTTGGTGAGGTTCAGGCAGAAGTACGCCACGCCGTAGGCGTTATTGGTGATAGGGATGGCGGCGCTGGTGGTGGCGGTAGGGCAGGTCGCAATGGCAATTGTCCCGACGTGCAGCCTGGAGGTCAGGCGTGGTGCAACCACGTCGACGGTCGTCGCTGTCTGCGACTGCACCAAATAGGCGACGCCATTTTGCTCGACTGTCCATTGGGCGCGTGCTGTGATTGTCGTGTTGGATGTTGCGTCGCCAGGAATGCCGAAGGCGCGCACGAGTCCGTTGCTATCTGTGGGCGCCAGCGTCTGACCCGGCGCCAGCGTCTGGCCTGGCGGCCAGTTAACGACAGTGGCGCCATTGTCATCGAAGAGTGTCTGCAGCGTGACGGCGGTTGGGCTGCCATTGGTGATCGTGTAGCAGTAATAGATCGTGCCGTTGGGGAGGGCGATCACGGTGGTGGCGGTGTTCGTCTGGCATGCCGTCGCCGCATCGCCAAGGGATGGGGCATAGACAACCGTCTTGGTGAAGACGACGCCGGGCAACACATCCGGGCCTTGTTGCAGTGGGGCGACGAACAGCGGCGACGCCGCCACCGCGCGCGGCGTCGGGGAGAGCGCCAGCACACCCCCCCAAACGGCCAACAATAGCGCAAAGAGGCTGAGACCCAACAGCCCACTGCGGCCAGCAAGTCGTGAAAGCACGGTGATCTTTACGGCAGACGTGTCGATACATCTCCTGCATCGAGTAGATGCGAATGGCCGGCGTCATCCACAACGACCAGGGCGCCATCAGCGGTGACGTCGACCGCGACACCCGCAAACGTGCGCTCGCTGTCGCCGTGAACGATGACGGTGACCGGCTGACCCAGCGTCAACAACAGGCTGCGCCACTCTTGATAAATATCGTGCGTGGCCGCCTGTGGCGTGATGAGTTCCTCCCACGCCTGACAGAGCGCCACCAACAGCGCCGTGCGATCCAGCATCCGCCCCATCTCCAGACGCAGGCTGGTGGGGGGCGGGGCGTTGGCGGGCACTTCCGGCAACGCGTCGGCGGCCTGATTGACGTTAATCCCAATGCCGACGATGGCGTAGTCGAGCTGGTCGCGCACGAAGGAGGTCTCGATCAAGATGCCACCCACTTTGCGGGCATGCGCCAGGTCCTCGCCCAGTACAATATCATTCGGCCACTTCAGCCCGATATCTTCGGTGAGTTCGGGCGCCAGGCGAATGATGGCGCGCACTGCCGCCGCCCCCGCCATCATCGGCAGGTGGGCAAGGTTGGTGGGCAGGTGTTCCTGCTTCAAGATGAGGCTGACGAGCAGCGCCTGCGCCATCGGCGCGTGCCACTGACGTTGAAGACGTCCCAGTCCGGCTGTCTGTTCCTCCGCCACGACGACTGTCCCGGAGCGCGTGTCCGGGTCTGCCGCTAATTGATGCGCGATCTGCATCGTGCTGGCGACCGTGCTGTGATAATCGATGGTGTGGCCGATCACAGCCTGTTTGAGGTTGATGGCGATGCGGGTAATGTCAAGAATGGCGTGGTGATTTGTGTTCGAGTTCATCGGATATACTTTGGATTCTAGAATTGGATCGGGTATAAATGCCCTTGTTTGGAGACAGATTACATGACGAAGGGCACAGCGTCAAACCGCAGGTTGATCCTGTATTTGTCTCTCGCAAACGGTGCTTTGCGCCTCGATCCTTTGGCTGTCAATCGGTGATCGTGTAGAATGGCAACGGTCACGGCTCGCATCAGACCGATCTGGCAATATCGGCGCATAGGAGCCACCTTGTTTCGAGATTCATCCGCACGCTATTCCCCAGATGATTCGAACCGCGCTGTGCTGCAAGACGACGCTGACCTGGGTTTCGACAACTCAGGCCCGTCATTGCCTATCATTTTGATCAGTGCAGCGTTCGGGATTGCGGGGGGCGTCATCGGTCTGTATGTCACCTATACTGTGCTGGGTTGGGAGCTGCCAGCCAGCGTCTTTGTCGCTGTGCTGTGCGCCAGCGTCGGGTTGGGAGTCTCCGGCGCCGGGTTGACGGCGTTGACGGGAACACGCGCGGCGGTGGCGAATATTGTCATGAGTTGCGGATTGATCATGATCTCGCTCGTCTTTCTAGGGTTGTGTATGGTGGTGGGCGCCCTGGCGGCGACGGTGATCGTAATCTACGGTGGTTGAATACATCATGCGTGCCATAGTCTTTGATCATCACGATCCCTCGCCGCAGGTTTACCGCCTGGACGACACACTGCCCACCCCGACGCCGGCGCCGGACGGCGTGGTCGTGCGGGTGGCCTACGCAGCGCTGAATCGGCTGGACGACTTCGTGCGCATCGGCTGGAAGGGGCTGGAGCTGACGTGGCCGCATATTCCCTGCAGCGACTTCAGCGGCGAGATCGCAGCGGTCGGGCGCGACGTGACCGGCTGGCAGATTGGTCAGCGTGTCACGGCGAACCCGTTGATCTGGTGCGGCGCGTGTCGGGCATGTGTGGCAGGGCGGCACAACCACTGTCGTCGCGCCCACTTGCTCGGCGAGCATGTGCGCGGCGCCTGCGCCGATTATGTGGCCGTCCCTGCACGCAACCTGATGGCTATCCCGTTTGGCTACGACATGCGCCTGGCGGCGGCGGCTTCGCTCGTCTATGTGACAGCCTGGCACAGCCTGATCACGGTGGGGAGGCTGCGCGCGGGTGAACGGGTGTTGATCGTGGGCGCTGGCGGCGGCGTTAATACAGCGGCGCTCCAGATCGCCAAATTGGCGGGCGCCAGCGTCTATGTGATCGCCAGCAACGCCGACAAGGCCGCGCACGCCCGCCAGCTAGGCGCTGATTGGGTGCACGATCGTGCGGGCGATGCAGCGTGGGCGCGTGCCGTCTTCGCCGCCACCGGGCGCGAGGGCGTCGACATCGTGGTGGACAATGTCGGTGCAGCGACCTGGCCGGAGAGTTTGCGCACATTGCGCCCCGGCGGGCGGCTGTTGACCGTCGGCGGCACCAGCGGCTATCACGCCGAGGCCCCGGTCAACTTGATCTTTGGGCGCCATTTGCAGATCATGGGCAGCACGATGGGGACGCACGCCGATTATCTGACGGTGATGGGGCTGGTCTTTCAAGGGCGCTTGCAGCCTGTCGTTGACGCCGTTTTCCCGCTGGACAGCTTTCAGGCGGCGCTGGAGCGTTTGCTCACCGGCGCGATGTTCGGCAAAATAGTGATCGCCGTCAACCCAACCGAAGTAGATCGATTCTGAAGCAAAGGCAGGCAACAGTTGAACGACTCATCAGTGGATCAGCGAATTCAGGATCTGCGTGCGCGGAAGGCCGCGGCATTTCTCGGCGGCGGCGAGGAAAAGATCGCTCGCCAACATGCGCGTGGCCGGATGACTGCACGCGAGCGATTGCAGTTGCTCCTCGACAAGGGCACCTTCCGGGAGGTGGATGTCTTTGTCACCCATAACAGCGCCGAGTTTGGGATGGCCGAACAGAAAATCCCTGGCGACGGCGTCGTCACCGGCTATGGCACGATCAACGGGCGTCTGGTTTTTGTCTACTCGCAGGACTTCACCGTCTTTGGCGGCAGCGTCAGCCGCGCTCACGCTGAGAAGATCACCAAGATCATGGACATGGCGATGAAGAACGGCGCCCCCGTCGTCGGACTGAACGACTCTGGCGGCGCCCGCATCCAGGAAGGCGTGCACAGCCTGGCCGGGTACGCAGAAATCTTCTATCGCAACGTGATGGCTTCTGGCGTCGTCCCGCAAATCAGCATCATCATGGGGCCATGCGCCGGCGGCGCGGTCTACAGCCCGGCGATCACCGACTTTGTGGTGATGGTCAAGGAGACCAGCCACATGTTTGTCACCGGCCCGGATGTGATCAAGGCCGTCACGCATGAGGATGTCACGTTTGAGGAGCTGGGCGGCGCCTCGGTGCATGCCAGCAAGTCGGGCGTGGCGCATTTCGCCGCCGAAAACGAGGAGGACGCCATCTTCCTTGTCCAACACCTGGTGGACTACCTGCCCAGCAACAACATGCAGGATCCGCCGGTGAAACCTGCCAGCGATGACCCGCTACGCGAGGCGCCCGAGCTGGACACGATCATCCCGGACAATCCCAACAAGCCTTACGACATGAAGGAAGTGATCCGCTACATCGTCGATGACGGCCATTTTCTGGAGGTGCATGAGCACTGGGCGCAGAATGTCATCGTTGGCTTTGCGCGGCTGGGGGGGCGTTCTGTCGGCATTGTGGCGCAACAGCCGACCGTGCTGGCGGGCGTGCTCGACGTGGAGGCCAGCCAGAAGAGCGCGCGCTTCGTGCGTTTCTGCGACGCCTTCAACGTGCCGCTGATCGTCTTTGAGGATGTGCCCGGCTTTATGCCCGGCGTCACTCAGGAGCACGGCGGCATCATCCGGCAGGGGGCCAAGCTGCTCTACGCCTTCTGCGAGGCGACCGTGCCCAAGCTCACCGTGATCGTGCGCAAGGCGTATGGCGGCGCCTACTGCGTGATGAACCCGCGTCACATCGGCGCCGACCTGGTGCTGGCCTGGCCCAGCGCCGAGATCGCCGTCATGGGGCCGGAAGGCGCAGTCAACGTGATCTTCCGCCGCGAGATCAGCGAGGCGGAAGACCCGGCGGCGCGCAAAGCTGAGTTGGTGCAGGATTATCGCCAGCGGTTCGCCAATCCCTACGTCGCCGCCGCCGCTGGCTTCATCGACAACGTGATCGAGCCGCGCGAGACGCGGCCCCACCTCATCAACGCGCTGGAGATGCTGCAAAACAAGCGCGACAGCCTGCCGCCCAAGAAGCATGGCAATATTCCGTTGTGAGCCTGGGCAATTGAGAAATCGAGTGATCGAACTATGGCGTTGCCTGAAATTGAGTTTGAATTGTCGGCTGCACAGTATGCACAGGTCGGCTATCCCGGTCTGAAGCAGGGTGAGCCGGTGAGCGTGGTGCTTGACGCCGGTGTGCTGTTGCCGGATGTAGCGGCGGATAGCTGGTTCGCCGTCCAGCCGGAGGCGCTGCCGGCGCGTTTTGTGTGCGTTGGGCCAGCCACCTATGCTTTTGCCGGGCAGATCACCGAAGCTGAGATCGTCACGGAGGAGGATGAGCAGACTGCGGTGCTGTCGATCAATTGCGGCGTCGTCCATCTGCGCGTCACCTGTGCACCGCAAGCCGATGGGCGCCTGCCCTACGGCACGTGGGAGACCCGTTACCTGACGGGCATCGGGCGCGTCCAGGGGTTGCTCGAAGACGCGTTCAAGCGCGCCATTGGTCGCACCACCGATGTGACGATCTGGGGGTTCCGGCGGCTGACGCTGCAGCCTGGCGATCCGCTGTTTGGTCAATGGCACGAGAGCAGCGAGTTGCTGCCGCTGCCGTTTCATTATGATCGCGTTGTGGTCGTGGCGCGCGTCCATCGCACGCGCATCTAGCTAGGGAACAGAGGCATGTTCAAGAAAGTCCTGGTTGCCAATCGTGGCGAAATCGCAGTCCGGGTGTTGCGTGCGTGCGAGGAGCGCGGCATCGCGACGGTGGCGGTCTTTTCAGAGGCTGACCGCACGGCGCTGCACGTCCGCTATGCCAATGAGGCGTATCCGATCGGGCCGGCGCCCAGTCGCGAAAGCTATCTACGCATCGACAAGATCATCGACGTGGCGCGCAAATCTGGCGCCGACGCCATCCACCCTGGCTATGGCTTCCTGTCCGAGCGCGCCGAGTTTGCCGCCGCCTGCCGCGACGCTGGCATCACCTTCATCGGTCCCAGCCCGGAGGCGATCGAGGCGATGGGTGACAAGATCACGGCGCGCGAGAGCGTGCGTAAACGCGGCGTCCCGCTTGTGCCTGGCACCGAGAAAGGGCTACGCGACGAGGAGCTGGTCGCCGCCGCCAAAGAGATCGGCTTCCCCATCATGATCAAAGCGGCGGCAGGCGGCGGTGGCAAAGGGATGCGCGCTGTGTACGACGTCGGCGCCCTCGAGAGCGCGATCGGCGCCGCACGGCGCGAGGCAATGGCCGCCTTTGGCAACGACGAAGTCTACCTGGAAAAGCTGGTCGCCAATGCCCGACACATCGAAATCCAGGTGTTGGCTGACAGCCACGGCAACACTATCAGCCTGGGCGAGCGCGAATGCAGCATTCAGCGCCGCCATCAGAAGCTGATCGAGGAAGCGCCCAGCGTCGCCATCGACGAAAAGACGCGCGTTGAGATGGGGAGGGTGGCAGTGGCGGCGGCGGAGTCGGTCGGCTACGTCAACGCGGGCACTATCGAATTTCTCTACGATGGCAAGGACAATCGCTACTATTTTCTGGAGATGAACACGCGCTTGCAGGTCGAGCACCCCGTCACCGAGCTGGTGACAGGCATCGACATCGTCAAGGAGCAGATCTCCATTGCCGCAGGCCGGCGTCTGCGCTATCGTCAGGAGGATATTGCGCCCAAAGGGTGGGCGATCGAGTGCCGGATCACCGCCGAAGACCCCTTCAATAACTTCATGCCCAGCTCCGGCGTCGTCACCTATCTCAAGGAGCCGACGGGGCCGGGGGTGCGCGTTGAGAGTAGTCTCTACGAGGGCTGCGAGATCAGCCTCTACTACGACCCGATGATCGCCAAGCTGATCGTCCATGGCGAGAATCGCGCCGAAGCCATTCTGCGCATGCGCCGCGCCCTGAACGAATATCGCATCGCTGGCATCAAGACCTCGATTCCCTTCCACCAGGAGATCATGGACAGCACAGAATTTATTTGGGGCACCTTCGACACCGGCTTCCTGAGCCGGCGGCGCATCGGCCCACGGCGCCCTCAGTCGAAGGAAAGTGAGCAACTGGCCGCAGTGGTGGCGGCGATGATCGAGCATGAGGGAGGACGGCAGGCTGTCGCGCGCATCGGTCAGGGCGCCAACGGCGCAGCGCCAGGCAACGACTGGAAACTGGCTGGGCGAATGCGCGCCCAAAGGGGGCAATGGTGAAATACTTTGCACGGATCGGCAACAACGAATACGAAGTCGAGATCACCGATTCACAGGTTTTGCTAGATGGCGCGCCAGTAGATGTAGATATCGTGCGCAGTGGCGTCCCAGAACTGTACAGCGTGCTCTTTGGCGGCCAGAGCCACGAAATGCTCGTCACCTCCGATCGCTTCAATTACACGGTTTCGATCCGCAGCGAGCAATTCCAGGTGCAGGTGCAGGATGAGCGGGCGCGGCGGCTCAATCAGGCGCGCAAGCTGCCGACGCTGCCCGAGGGCGAGCTGGCGATTACGGCGCCGATTCCTGGCCTGGTGGTCAAGGTGTTGATCAACGTGGGCGACCCGGTGGAAGAGGGGCAGCCGCTGGTGATCCTCGAAGCGATGAAAATGGAAAACGAGATCCGCTCGATGCGCGCCGGCGTGGTCAGGTCGATCCTGGCGACGCCCGGCCAGCGCGTCGAACAAAATGCTGTGTTGGTTGTGCTAGAGTGAGTGTGCGGTGCGCTATGGATGCAGAGACTGGCGCCATTTTGCTGGCCAGTGATAAAGCCTTGACGCTGGCGCACGGTTTGACCTTTGCCGAATATTGCCAATCTCAGGCTGATGGCGGGCGCCTGTTGCGGATGCGCTATACGGAGACGCGTCTGCTCTCCGACCTGCAGGCTGGCATGGTTGACTACGCCGACGCCCTTGTCGTTGCTGCGCTGGTCACCGATGATGATCCGGATACAATCGCAGTGCTGCCCGTCATTGCACGTCTGCTGGCGGCCTCCTGTCGCGTGCAACTGCGGATCTTCACCGATGCCGATGTGCGCCCGCTGACGTCCCTGTTGCCCGACATCGACCTGACCGCGGCGCTGGAGGAGTGGGACCTGCCGCAGTTCTTGATTTTTGATGAAGATTGGGAACTGCAAGCGCAGTGGGGGCCGCGTCCCGAACAAGCCGAGCGGAACTTGCTGGAGTGGCTCAGCCGTTATCCTGAGTATGAAACGTTGGCGGATGACGAAAGCGTCACTGCCCAGGAGCGCTACAGTGCGCTGACGATGGAGTTGATCCACGAAATGCGGGTCTGGTACAACAGCTCGTTAGCCGCAGCGTGTCAGCGCGAGTTCTATGCTGTTCTCACCACGCTGCTGGCGCCAGATGAAGCAAGTGAGGGTGAAAGTTAACATGATCAGAATTCCAAAGACGGCGCGCGCTATGTATCGCCTTGCCGTGATCTGGATGGCAGCAGCGCTGTTGACCTCGGTGTTGAGCGGCTGTAGTCAAGAGTACAAGTTCCGCGGGACGCCCTACGACCCGGTGATCCCGGCGCCGCCGATCAACGGCGTCAATCTGGACAACACGCCGTTTGCACTGGATGCGCTGGGCAAGCGCGTCAAGGTTGTCTTCTTCGGCTACACCTTCTGCCCGGATGTGTGTCCGATCACACTTGCAAACATGAAGGGCGTGTACGAAACGCTCTCTGAGGCGGAGCGCGCGGAGACAGCTTTTGTCTTTGTCACCGTTGACCCGGAGCGCGATTCGCCGGAGCGCCTTGCCACTTACGTTGGCGCATTCAACCCGGACTTTTACGGCGTGCAATTGCAGGCGGATGAACTAACGCGCGTGAAGAGTGATTATGGAGTGTACGCCGAAAAACGCTTTCTAGAAGCATCTCAAAGCGCCGCTGATTATCTGATCGATCATACGGCCTTCGTCTATATCATCGACAAAGAGAACAATCTGCGAGAGATCTTTGCCCACGACGCACCCAAAGCGGACATTGCGGCTGACGTTGCCTATCTTGCCAGCCGCTAATCCTGACGGAGTACTCCGGGAGGGGTTACTGGCAATACACCGAAAAACGTATGCTTTTCTGGACGCCTGCGTGATAGAATTTTGACGATGAATGAAATGGATCGACGATCAACCGTGAATGAGGGGCAGGCTCAGGAAATGCAGGGGCGGCGACAGGCGCGGACTATGACGCGGATCGCTCAGACGCGGATCGCTGTGTGGATAGCGTTGGGCGGCTTGATGTTGGCGTTGCTGGCGCGTCCGGCGCTGGCGGCAATTCAGCTCAGTTACTTCAACGTCATCCCCAATCCATCTTCCGTGATCCTGCAGTGGGGCACCACCAGTGAGTTCAACGTCGAAGGCTTCGATGTGCAGTGCAAACTCGCCAGCGATCCGGACATCGCTTTTCATAGCATCGGCTTCGTTAAGGCGCGCGGCGGGCCGTCAACGCCAGCGCAATATAGCTTTCCGGTGCTGTCGGGGATGGAGTCGGGCGTTCCCTATTGTTTCCGTTTGCAGGAAGTCACAACCGATGGCGCCCAGGGCGAAGCGCCGACCGTCTGTGGTTATGGCCCTAACGTGACGCCCACGCCCGGCGTCGGCGTTATCCCGACGACCAACCCGAACGCGGCGCCGCCGATCGCCACCGACGCCTTTGGCAACCCGATCGTGACGCCAACTCCCGATCCCTTCTTCAGTCCTATGCAGCCAGTTGCCACCGACGCCTTTGGCAACCCGCTCCCACAAGCGTTTGACGCCTTTGGCAACCCGATCCTGCAACCGCAAGCCACCGACGCCTTTGGCAACCCGCTTCCGCTCCCACAAGCGTTTGACGCCTTTGGCAACCCGATCCCGCAACCGCAAGCCACCGACGCCTTTGGCAGCCCGTTGCCGCAGCCCGTTGCCACCGATGCCTTTGGCAATCCAGTTGCCCCAGCCAGCGTCATGTACGATCAGTTTGGCAACCCGATTCCCGTCGATGCATTTGGCTCGCCATTGGCGACGCCAACCCCAACCATCGACCCCTTTGCACCGCCGACGCCGATTGTCATCACGCCACCGCCTGGCGACCCGCGCGGCAACGATCCCTCGGTCATGCAACCTGATCCAGCGCTGGCGCAGAGTGAGGGTGAAGGTGTGGGCCTGCCACCGACGCCCACCGCGCCGGCGGTCGCCTACATCGTCGTCACCGCGGCGCCCACGGAGCCGCCGGTGGCGTTAGGCGCCGCCATGACGCCGCTGCCCACGGTCACGCCGACCCCGCCCGCCTATCAGTTAGTGAACATGCTGGCGCCGACGACGCAGAACCTGATGATCATGTTGCTCTGTTTGACCTTCACTGGCGCCAGTGGCATCGGCATTCTGGGGCTGATCACTAGCGTGATGTTCATGCGTTCGCGCGCCGCTCAGCGTGATTTCTACGATCGCTATAGCCTCCCACCTTCACGGCGACGCCAGTGGTGATGGCCCGTCATCCGCACCTGTCCAGAGACCAATGCGCGCCTTCATTGCCATCGAAATGCCTGCGCCGGTGCAGCAGCGTCTACTCGCCACCCAACGCCGCCTGACTCAGCAACTGCGGCTCCAGCAGCTCGATCGCTGTGTGCGGTGGACGTCGGCCAACAACCTGCATCTGACCCTGCGCTTTCTTGGAGAAATCGACAGCGCGCAGCAACGCACATTGGAGCAGAGCCTCGCGCAGATTGCTCAACGCCATGCCCGGATGCTGCTGTTTGCCGGAGGAGTGGGCTGTTTTCCGAGCGTTCGCCGTCCGAACGTGATCTGGTGTGGCGTCGAGGGCGATGTCGTGGCGTTGACCGGGCTGCAGGTGGCAGTAGAGTCTGCCGTGCAGTTGGCAGGACTGCCGGCTGAGCCTAAGCCTTTCAAGCCGCATCTGACGATCGGGCGTTTGCAACGCCACGCTACGGCTGCGCAACTGCAAGCGGTGGGCGCCGTCGTCACGCAACTGGCGGCCGCCCCAGCGCACGCCGGGGAGGCTGCGTCGGCGGTTGATGAACTACTCCTGATGCGCAGCGAGCTGACGCCTTCCGGGCCAATCTACACCCGGCTTGGGGTATTCGCCTTGCAGCAGACATAACCCGTTCGGGGTATGCCGACTACTCCCGGGTTATAGCTGACCGGTGGCGCCCCACACCGCCAGTTGCTCTCGGTAAACTGGATCGTCGTAGCGACTGAGCAGGAAGGCGGAGGCATAGGCTGGCAGCGCAGCCCCGGTGATGTGCGCAGCCAGCAGTTCGCCGCCGGCGCACGCCGCCATCAAGCCGTAGCCCGACAGCGCCGCAAAGATGTAGGCGCCATCCACGGGCAAGGGGCCGATAAGCGGGCGATTCTCCTGCGTCTTGGTGTAGTAGCCGCCATCCACGTAGGACTTCGGTAGTTTTTTCAGATACGCCGCCAGGCCGGGCGCCAGCGTTGTGGCGCCGCGCAGCACAGTTTCAGGGAACTCCGGGTCGATGGGAACCGGGAAGGTCGGCGCCACCGGTTCCAGATGATACGCCCACAGCAACAGCACCGTCTGCGCGCCATGACCGCCTTCGGGGCGGAAGTGCACGCCGCCAGGAAAAGGCGCCAGCAGATGGCGCGCCTCTTCGCTTTCTTCCAGCGCCGCTCGCTCCTCCACCGACCAGGGCAGATGCTGCGCGTCCTCCCAGATCACCAGCGGCGCATTGCGCGGGATGACGCCCAGCCGATCCTCGAGCGCCAGCTTCAGGTGTAGTTCAGAGAAGATCGGCAAGTCGAGACCGAGCAGCCGCCCGACATCGTTGACAAGCGGTCCCGCCGCGTTGACAAAGCGCGCCGTGGCGATACGCTCACCGCCGCTGCTGGTCGCCACGTGAACGGCGCACACGCGCCCGCCGGTTGTCTCCACCGCCTCCACGCGCCCGGAGAGGAAGCGCACGCCCGCCGCCTTTGCCTGCTCCAGCATCGCCATGCCCAGTTGCTGCCCGCTGAACCAGCCGCAGCGCCGTGCGTGGAGGGCAGCCAGGCTCGCCGCGTTGAGATAGGGAAAGTGACGGCGGATCAGCGCCGGGTCGAGAAAGAGATCGGCGCCGTCGGGTTGGTCGCGCCAGTCCTCGGCGTTGCCGGGCAGGTAGGCTGGGTCGTGCGCTGCACCGGCGTGGACGCGCAGCGCGCCGGCGCCCATCTGCGCCGCACGCTTCGCCGACTCGACCAGCGCGGGCACGTGGGCCGGGTCGCCGGTGACGTAGAGATAGCCGCGACGGTTGAGGCGCAGACGGTGGTTGTGTTCGGCGTCGAGTTCCTCCAGCAGATCGATGCTGCGATTCATGAACCGCAGCATGGCGTCATCCGGGCCGGGCCACCAGTTGCGGTAGGCTTCGGTTGACTTGTCGCTGGTCAGCGTTAGCGGCGGACGTTCATCCACCAGCACGACGTTGCGCATGCCTTGCTTCACAGCCAGATGATAGGCGGCGGCGACTCCGGCAATGCCCGCGCCGCAGATCACAATTTCCATACTCGGACTCGGCATTATCTCCCTTGCCAGTTTGCTTCGCGTTTCTCCACAAACGCGGCCATTCCTTCCTTCTGATCCTCAGTTGCAAAGAGCAGGTTGAAGGCGCGGCGCTCGAAGAGGATGCCCTCCGCCAGCGTGCTCTCGAAGGCGCGGTTGACTGCCTCCTTCGCCACGCGCAGCGCGATCGGCGCTTTGTCGGCGATCTCAGCAGCGAGTTTCAGGCTGTCATCCAGGAACGACGCCGCCGGGAAGACGCGGCTGACCAGCCCGAAGTGCAACGCCTCCTGCGCCGAGATGCGCCGGCCGGTCAGGATCATGTCCATCGCCACCGACTTGCCGACCGCATGCGTCAGCCGCTGCGTGCCGCCCGCGCCGGGGATGATGCCCAGGTTGATCTCCGGCTGGCCGAACTGTGCGCTTTCCGAGGCCACGATCAGGTCGCAGGTCATCGCCAGCTCGCAGCCGCCGCCGAGACAGAAGCCGCTCACTGCGGCCACGATCGGCTTGGTGATGCGTTGCACCGCGTCCCAGTAGCCGATGAAGGGGCTGCTCATCATCTCGACCACACCGGCGTTCGCCATCTGCTTGATGTCGGCGCCGGCGGCGAAGGCTTTCTCGCTGCCGGTCACGACGATGCAGCCGATGCCGTCGTCGGCGTCGAAGGCTTGCAGGGCGCGCACCAGCTCATCCATCAACTCGCTGTTGAGTGCGTTGAGCGCCTGCGGTCGGTGCAGTTGCGCCACACCGACGCGTCCCTGTCGGCTGACGATCAGGTTGGTGTAGGATTCGTCCATGAGTTCGCTCCTCGAAAAGAAATGAATAGAACGCGGATATCGCGGATCGGCGCGGATCAAAAGAAGAATCCGCGCGAATCCGCCAAATCCGCGGCATCTGCGTCCCGTTGAACCTATGCCACAATGGGTTCGCTTTCTTCCGCCTGCCAGGCGACCGGGTCGTAGGCGGGCATTTCGCAGCGCATCGGGCGATCTTCGCGCTCACCCAGCGCGTAGGCGGCTTGCATCAGCGTGTGAATCTGCGAGGTGCCTTCGTAGATGACGGCGCTCTTGGTGTTGCGCAGGTGGCGCTCGACGTTGTACTCGTCGGAGTAGCCGTAGGCGCCGTGAATCTGCACAGCGTCGTTGGCGCAGCGGTTGGCGGCTTCGGTGCAGTACCACTTCGCCATGCTCGTCTCGCGCGTGTTGCGGATGCCCTGATTCTTGAGCCAGCCCGCCTTCCAGACCAGCAACTGACCGATGTCGATGCATTGCTGCATGTTGGCGATCATCTGCTGCACGAGCTGATACTCGGCGATGGGGCGGCCAAAGGTTTGGCGTTGTTTTGCGTACTTGATCGACTCGTCCAGGCACGCCTTCATGATGCCAACCGCGCCCGCCGCCACGCCGTAGCGGGCGTTGTCGAGCGCGCTCATGGCGATCTTGAAGCCTTCGCCTTCCAGCCCCAGCCGATGCGTCTTGGGCACGCGCACATCGTGCATCGAGATCCAACCGGTGTTGCTGGCGTGTACGCCCATCTTGCCTTCGATCGTGCCGGTGGTCAGCCCACGCCAGCCGCGTTCCAGGATGAACGCGCTGATCCCGCCTGCGCCCTTGCTCGTGTCGGTTTTGGCAAAGACCAGGAAGCGGTCGGCGACGTTCGAAAGCGTGATCCACATCTTCTCACCATTGAGGATGTAATCATCGCCATCCTTGCGGGCAGTGGAGCGCATGGCCGCCACATCGGAGCCAGCGCCGGGTTCGGTCAAGCCGAAGCAGGCGATGTGCTCCCCGCGCGCCAGCGGCGGCAAGAACTCGCGCTTCTGCTCCTCCGTGCCCCACTGAAAGATGGGCAGCGCGTGCAAGCCGAGATGCACGGCGATCGTCTCGCGCACCGAGGAGTCGCCGTACTCCAACGCCTCGGAGATGATTCCAAGCGAGATGTAGTCCAGCCCGGCGCCGCCGTAACGCACCGGCAGGCACAGGCCCAAAAAGCCGAGTTCTGCCATCTTGGGCAACAGTTCGTGGGGATAGGTGTGATTGCGGTCGTGCTCTTTGATGATGGGCATCACTTCTTTGCGCGTGAAGTCGTAGGCCATCTTCTCGATCATTTTGTGTTCGTCGGTCAGGCGAAAGTCCATGGTAAACCCTCGTTTGGAAAGTAGATGTCGATTCAGCTTCGCTTCGCTTGAGAATGGCCGTAATCATATCACGACTCCCGCGATGCGTCATAGCGTCACACGCCAGGTTTGAGCATGGCCTGGTGCATCACGCGTAAGCTGAAAAGAGGGGCGAGGGGCGAGTTGCGGGGGGCGAGTTGTTGCACTTCGCTCTGCAAAGACTCCCCTACCGACTAGGGAAAGATGTGCGAAAGCGCTTTATACTGTTTTCGTGTTCCACCATTCACCGAAAGGACTTGCGACCATGCCTGATCTGGATTTGGATCAACTCTATTTTGCGATTGTTGATGGCAACGCCAAAGCCGCCGCTGCCATAACGAAAGAGGCTGTAGCGGCAAATATCGATCCGCAGACGCTGCTCACCGACTACATGATCCCGGCAATGGATGAAGTCGGCGCACGTTTCGAGGCCAACGAATGCTTCGTGCCCGAACTGCTCATCTCAGCGCGCGCCATGAAAGCCGCAATGGAGATCATCCGCCCACTTTTGCTCGGCAAAGCCGTTGAGCCGGCCGGGCGTGTGGTCGTCGCCACCGTCCAGGGCGACCTGCACGACATCGGCAAGAATCTGGTCGCCACGATGCTCGAAGGCGGCGGCTTCCAGATCGTCGATATCGGCACCGACGTCAGCCCGGACAAACTGAGCGAAGCCGTGCAGGTGCATCAGCCGCAGATCGTGGCGCTCTCGGCATTGCTGACGACGACGCTTCCTTCCATGAAACGCATGATCGACCGTCTGGTGCAAGATGGCCTGCGGCAACGCGTCAAGGTCATGATCGGCGGCGCGCCTGTCACGCAGGACTATGCCGACGAAATCGGCGCCGATGGCTACAGCGACAATGCAGCCGGCGCAGTCACCCTTGCCCGTCAACTGGTGGGCGCCGCAGCCTGATCTCTGACTTGAAAATAGACCGCGGATGACGCGGATCGGGCGGATTGACGCTGATCCAAATCTGTGAAATCTGCGGTTCTATTTTCATTGTTGATTGTGCCCCACTGGGGCATGGACACTAACCTGAAAATAGACCGCGGATGACGCGGATCGGGCGGATTGACGCTGATTCAAATCTGTGAAATCTGCGGTTCTATTTTTCATTGTTGATTGTGCCCCACTGGGGCATGGACACTAATCTCCAAATCTCTAATCTCTAATCTCAAGTGTTGAGATTGGAGATTCACACACGACACCTGACCTATGAACCCACGCGAACGTTACAGCGCGGTGATGCATTACCAGCCGCGCGACCGCTGCCCAATCATGGATTTTGGCTTCTGGGATGAGACGCTGCCGATCTGGCAGGAACAGGGCTATCCAGCCGGCGTCGACCCCGACCTCTTCTTCGGCATGGACCCGCAGTGGCGGATGTGCGGCTGCATCATGGGACTCTGGCCCCCCTTCCCAGCCTTGCAACTCGTGGACGAAGGCGAGACCGAGATCGTGCAGCAGGCGGACGGCGTCATCGTGCAGCGCGGCAAATTCCTCGGCTCGATCCCACGCCATTTGCGCCACACGCTCGTCGACCGCGACAGTTGGAACGCCTTCTACAAGCCGCGGCTGCGCGCCGACGATCCGCTGCGCCTGCCTTCCGGCCCAGCCTGGGAGATGCAACTCGCCGAATGGACGCGCCCCGACCGCGACTATCCGCTCTTTATCGAGGCTGGCTCACTCTACGGGGTGGCGCGCAACTGGTTTGGCCTGGAGCGCATCTCGGAGATCATGTACGACGACCGCCCGCTCTTTGAGGAGATCGTCGAGACGCTGGCGGACGTGGTGATCACCGTGCTCGAACACGTGCTCGGCGCCGGCGTGCGTCCTGAAGCCGCCAGCATGTGGGAGGACATGGCGTACAGCGGTGGCCCCCTGATGTCGCCCAAGCTCTTCAAGCAGATTCTTGTGCCGCACTACAAGCGCATCACCGCCACCCTCAACAAGTACGGCGTGGACATTGTCTTCCTGGATTGCGACGGCAACATCGAGCTGCTGGCGCCACTGTGGCTGGAGGCGGGCGTCAACACCATGTTCCCCATCGAAGTCGGCAAATGGAAGGCCGATCCGGTCGAGTTTCGCCGTCGCTACGGCAAAGCAATGCGGCTGATGGGTGGCTTCGATAAGCATATTTTGATGCAGGGGAAAGATGTTATCGCACGCGAGATTGAGCGACTGGCGCCCCTGGTCGAGGAAGGCGGCTACATCCCCACACCCGACCATCGCGTCCCGCCTGACGTGGCGTTCGAGGATTACCTGTTCTATGTCAAGGAAGCCAAACGGGTGTGGGGCAAGGGGCTGGACAATCTCAAGCCGACAGGCGTGATCGGGAGCTGAACCATGCTGCAACTGCGCGACCGTTTTATCGCTGCGCTCGAACGCCGCCCACTCACCGGCCTGGTTCCACACTTCGAGCTGGTCTTTTTCCTGACGATGGAAGCCTTTGGCAAGGTGCATCCCTCACATCGTTATTACAGCCAGTGGGGGCAGATGGAGGAGAAGGAGCGCGAGCTGCACCGCCACGACATGGCCGACATCTACATCGCCACCGCCGAGCGTTTCGACCACAGCGCCATCTTCATTCACCCCAACCCGGACGATGTCGAGGAGACGGTGCGCCTGATCGACATCATCCGTGAGAAGACCGGTGACCGCTACTTCATCATGCGCCACGGCGACGCCACCTTCAGCATCCCCGACGGCACGCAGATGTTCGCCTTCGCCGAGCGGCTGGCGGACGACCCCGCCGGGTTGAAGCGCGAGGCGCAGCAGATGGTCGACCTCGCTATTCGCCGCGCCGAACGTTACGCCCGTCATGGCGGACTGGATGGCTTTGCGCTCTGCGCCGACTACTGTTTCAACACCGGCCCCTTTCTCAGTCCGCGTCACTTCGCTGAGTTCATCACGCCCTATCTGGCGCAGCTCACCAGGGCGTATCGTGACCTCGGCTTCTACGTCATCAAGCACACCGACGGCAATATCATGCCGATCATCGACCAGCTTGTCTCGACCAACCCGCACGCACTGCACTCGCTCGACCCGCAGGCGGGCGTCGACATCGCCGAGGTTAAGCGGCGCTACGGCGACCAGCTCTGTCTGATCGGCAACGTCAACTGCGCCATGCTCGACACGGGCACACCGGAGCAGATCGTCGAATCGGCGCGCTACGCGTTGCGCAGCGGCATGCCGGGCGGCGGCTACATCTTCTCGACTAGCAACTGCATTTACACCGGCATGCCGCTGGCGTCGTATGAGATCATGCTCGACGTGTGGCGGCGAGAAGGGGTCTATGCCTGAAACGTCAGGCTCAGGCCTGGCGTCCTCATCCGTGCCTGCGCACGAAGCGATACATCCGTTCCAGCGCGGTCTCGATATGGTCGATGCTGGCAGCGTAGGCGCAGCGGATGTGTCCTTCGCCGCCCTTGCCAAACGCACTGCCAGGGATGACAGCGACGTGTTCCTCCACCAACAATCGCTCGCAGAATTCGTGTTCGTTCATGCCGGTGGATTTGATGCTGGGGAAGGCGTAGAAGGCCCCCTTCGGCTCGAAGCACTCTAGCCCGATTTCGTTCAACCCCTCATGGATGAGACGGCGGCGGCGGTCGTAGCTCTCGACCATCTGCTGCACATACTCCTCGCTCGCCGGGTCGGTGAGGGCGGCCAGCGCTGCCGCCTGCCCGACAGTGGGCGCCGACATGATCAGGTACTGGTGAATCTTGCGCATGGCGCCGATCAGTTCAGCCGGCCCGGTGGCGTAACCAATGCGCCAGCCGGTCATGGCGTAATCCTTGCTCATGCCGCCGAGGTGAATGGTGCGCTCGGCCATGCCAGGCAACGCGGCAAACATGATGTGCTGGTGCCCGCCATAGACCAGCCGGTCGTAGATCTCATCGGAAATGACGATCAGGTCGTGCTCTTCGGCGATGCGGGCGATCTCCAACATGCCGCCCAGGTCCATCACGGCGCCAGTTGGGTTGCTGGGGAAGCCGATCAATAGGGCTTTGGTGCGCGGGGTGATGGCGGCGCGGATTGCCTCCGGGCGAACCTCGAAGTTGTCGCTGGCGTAGGTCGGCAGATCGACCACATTGCCGCCCGCCAGGATCACGCTGGCGGTGTAGCTCACGAAGCATGGCTGCGGCACGATCACTTCGTCGCCGGGGTCGAGGATCGCCTGCATCGCCAGGTACATCGCCTCGCTGACGCCGACGGTGATCAGCACTTCTTTTTCGACATCATAGGCGACAGCGCCATAACGGCGACGCAGGTTGTTCGCCACTGCCTCGCGCAGTTCATAGACGCCGGAGTTGGAGGTGTAGGAGGTGTGGCCGCGGCGCAAGCTCTGGATGCCTGCTTCCAGGATTGGCGGCGGCGTGACAAAGTCTGGCTCGCCGATGCCCAGGCTGACGACATCCTCCATCGTGGCGGCAATGTCGAAGTATTTGCGGATACCGGAGGGGGGCACGGCGAGCACGCGTTGGCTCAACCGACCAGCAAGGGGGCGCATGGGCGTGTGATGACCGTTCACGGCAGTGCCATGCACGCCGTTAGACAAGACTGAAGTAGGGATGGTAAGCGATTCCATGATTGAACACCTTTCTGGCGTTAGTGGTGCAAGACAAAGAGCTTCAGGTCAGAATGCAGCGCCTGTCGAGTTGCTTTCCTCGACATTGCGCTGCAGCCACCGCCGGTGAGCGCCGCTCACAACCCACAAACCGGCTGCATCCGTGAGTTGCCGGCGGGTAGCTGTGGCCAGCCCTCCAACGCCTGCGCCCCGTAAGTCGGGGCTTGATTGTGCAACAAGTCGCATATATACATCTCAGCCTTAACGATGATAGTGAACAAGATTCAACTCGTCGCCCATGCGCGCATGGATAGTTGGGATGACAAAGGGCTGCCCATCGACGGCAAAGGCGACGTGGCAGATGATCGCTGCGTCGATGATGGCGTAGATCGTTGCCTGGTCGTATTGTCCGCGTTGGGGGATGCGGCGGATGCGGTTGTGCGGCGTCTGCTCGAATTGCATGTTATGCCTCCAGGGCGACTGGCTCTGCCCGGTGTGTGCGCCACGTCGTCGCCTGTTCGTAGGCGTGCGCCACGCGTAGCACTATCTCCTCGCCGAGATGCGGCCCCATGATCTGCAGGCCGATCGGCAGTCCGGCGTTGTCGAAGCCGCACGGCACGCTGATGCCGCACATGCCCGCCAGATTGAGCGTAATTGTGAAGACATCGCTCAAATACATCGCCAGCGGATCGTCGGCCTTTTCGCCGATGCGGAAGGCTGTTGTGGGCGCCACCGGGCAGGCAATGACATCCACCTGCGTAAACGCACGCTCAAAATCCTGCTTGATCAGTGTGCGCACCTGCTGCGCCTTCAGGTAGTAAGCATCGTAGTAGCCTGCACTCAGCGCATAGGCGCCAAGCATGATGCGGCGCTTGACCTCGGCGCCAAAGCCCCGCCCGCGCGACTCGCGATAGTTTTCCAGGATGCTGTCGGCGCCGGCGCTGTAGCCATAGCGCACGCCGTCGAAGCGCGCCAGGTTGGCGCTGGCTTCGGCGGTCGCCACCAGGTAGTAAACGGGCAGCGCCTTGTCGGTGTTGGGCAGCGAGATGCGCACGATCTCAGCGCCCATCTTCGCCAGCACATCGATGGCGCGATGCACTGCCGCCTTCACCTCTGGCTGCACGCCCTCAATAAAATATTCGTCGGGCAGGCCGACGCGCAACCCACGCACATCGCCGGTCAATGCGGTCTGATAGTCGGGAACCGGCGTTGGCATGGAGGTGCTGTCATGTGGGTCGTGTCCGGCCATCACAGTCAGGATCAAGGCGGCGTCGCGCACATCTTTCGCCAGCACGCCGACCTGATCCAGGCTGCTGCCATAGGCGACCAGCCCGTAGCGGCTCACGCGGCCGTAGGATGGCTTCAGCCCGACTACGCCGCAGTAGGCGGCGGGTAAACGCACGCTGCCGCCGGTGTCGGTGCCGAGCGCAGCCAGCGCCTCCTGCGCAGCGACGGCCGCCCCCGACCCGCCGCTGCTGCCGCCGGGGACGCGCTCCAGGTTCCAGGGATTGCGCGTGGTGAAGTAGCCGCTATTTTCGGTGCTCGACCCCATAGCGAATTCATCGGTGTTGGTCTTGCCCAACAACACCATGCCGGCGTCGGCAAGGCGTTGCACGGCGGTGGCGGTGTAAGGCGGCACGAAATTTTCCAGGATGCGGCTGCCGCAGGTTGTGCGCACGCCTTGGGTGCAAAGCACATCCTTGACCGCGAGTGGGATGCCAAGCAGGGGCGCATCCTCGCCTGCCGCGCGGCGGGCGTCAGCGGCTTCCGCCTGTGCTAAGGCCAGCTCCGCCGTCAGGGTCAGATAGGCCTTGACATACGGCTCCACCTGCGCAATCCGATCGAGCAGGGAACGCGTCAGGTCGACAGCAGTGAAATCGCCGGCGCTCATGCCGTCAAGCGCCTCGTGGATCGTCAACGTATAGAGTGCTTTACGCATAGGACTCCTCAAAGACGGCGCGCACGCGGAAGAAGCCATCAGCCTGGTCAGGGGCGTTTTGTAGCGCCGCCTCATTGGGAAGCGAGGGGGTTGGTGTGTCCGCAGCCATCACGTTGGTGAGCGGCAAGACGTACGGCGTTGGCGGGACATGGCTGGTGTCCACTTGTTGCAAGCGCGCGGCGTACTCCAGAATTGCCGACAACTGCCCGGCGTACAGGGTCAGTTCAGCTTCGCTCAGCTGCAATCTGGCCAGTTCGGCCACATGGCGGACTTCATCAATCGTCAGGTGCATCGTCAGACTCCAGACAACAAAAAACGTCGTGGCGCCAAAATTCCACGACGTTGGGTAAAGTAACTATCCCATCGAGTACGCCGTGGAGGTGCCACGGCGCCAGTGTGAACTCACCTGTGCCGGGGCACGCGTCTAGCTGCGGCAGCCTGTGCGGCTGCCCATGCTGCGGCGGCGAGATTGGCGCAAAGGTGAAGATCGCTCACGTTCAGTCCTGATTGGTGTCATGCCTACAATTGTGTGCGAGTATAGCCGCCAACATTGCACCTGTCAAGCCGACGCGGGTTGAAAAATCAACTTGACGGGGCAGAAACTTGCCAAATCTTGGCATCGCTCCCAAACTGTCTGCCATGGACTCGAATGCTGGGGCGGCAACGCCCCCTGTCGTTATCTACACCGACGGCGGCTGTCTCGGCAATCCGGGGCCGGGCGGCTGGGCGGCGATCTTGCGATACGGCCGCCATACCAGGGAATTGACTGGACGCGCCAGCCTGACCACTAACAACCGCATGGAATTGCGCGCAGCCATCGAGGCGCTCAACGCACTCAATCGCCCCTGCCGGGTGGTAATCCACACTGACAGCGAGTATCTGCGGCGTGGGATCACGGAATGGGTGAAAGGGTGGCAGCGCAACGGCTGGAAGACCGCGGCGAAGCAGCCGGTCAAGAACCGCGATCTCTGGGAGGCGCTGTTGGCGGCGGTGGCGCGTCATGCTTCTGCGGGCGGCGTCACCTGGCAGTGGACGCGCGGCCACGCGGGCGATGAACTCAACGAACGCGCGGACGAACTGGCGAACAATGCAGCGCGTTCGGCCACGCGCGACGATCCGCCCGACCTGGACGGGTAGCGCTTTCCGCTGGCGCTGCGAAGCCCCTGACACCTTGCGAACAGGCGCCGAAACATCCATTAAATGACACATGCTTTTCTCCTGCTGTTGACATACGATATGCGCAGTCTGGTGGTCAACCAGGCCACGCTACATCGAGGTCAGCATCGCAATTGTCAGAGGAGGAAACAGCACAATGTGTCTACGGGATACGCGTTCTGGCGCATGGCGACTTGAATGTCGGCGCATCGCACAGCACAGATGGCGTCAGTTGCTCGGCGTGTGGGTGGGGGGATTGGTCGCACTTGCTTTGCTGCTGCCTGGCTCCCTCCGCGCCATGGATGCACCGCTTGTTCTCATCGTCGATACAGACCCCGGCGTTGACGATGCGCTTGCTCTGACCTGGTTGCTCAACCAACGTGAACGTCCCATCCAGTTCGCCGGCATCGTCTCGGTGTTTGGCAATAGTGCGGTGGAGAGCACGACCAGCAATGTTTTGACCGTGCTCGAAATGAACAACCGCACAGACATCCCGGTGATCCGCGGGGCTGCTGCGCCGCTTGCCCAGTCTGCCTCATTGACGGGGTGGTTCATTCACGGGCCCGATGGGCTGTGGGGTCTGGGCGCCCAACATCCCCATGACATTAGCTTGTTGCCCTCGGATTATGTGAGTTTCTACTGCGCTGCCGCCGTTGCCAATCCTGGAGCAACGGTTCTGGCGTTAGGGCCGTTGACCAATCTGGCGCACGCCGCCGCCGTCTGTCCGGATGCGCTGCGACAGCTGCGGGTGGTCGTCCTTGGCGGGGCTAAGGCAGGCGGCAACAAGAGCGCTGTGGCCGAATTCAACTTCTGGCAGGACCCAGAAGCGGTGCAACAGGTGCTGGATGCCGGAATTCGCCCTCAGGTGGCGCCCCTGGACACCTTCAGCCAGGTTGCCGTGGATCAGAAGCTGGTGGAGAAGTTGCTGCGGCATGGCAATCGGGCTGTGCAAATGTTGGCCGGCCCCATCAATCAGTACGCCGCGGTCCAGCTTCAAGGTGGGGGGAAAATTTTATTCCCCGACCTGGTGGCTGCTGTCTATGGCGTAGATGCGGCAGTGGGCGTCAGTCAGTCAGCCTTGATCGCCGTGACGGCCACACCCGCTCCGCACCGCGGCCAATCGATCGTTGCCCTGTCGTTGCCGGAGCGGCTCGCCCTGATCGCCGATGATGCGGAGTTGAGTTCGCTGGCGTTGCAGGCATTTACAACGCCCGGCTTCGATCTGAATGCTGCTTTTGGCGCAATCCTGGCGCGCCGTCCCGACAATGCATGGTGGGTCACAGGCGTCGATGGCAAGGCGCTCCTGAACGCCGTGGAGCGTGGTTTGAGGGGGCGCTGAACAACGCGAAGGGAATGACCATGCAACTCTCCACGGAAGCACTATTTGCTGAACTCCGTCATTTGCTTACCGAACTCGACAGCGATGGAGGGCAGATTTCACCGTCGGTGTACGAGACGGCCCAAGTGTTGCGCTTTTGTCCTGAGGCTGGCGTTGCGCAGGAGACAATCCAGTGGTTGTTACAGCAGCAACGACCAGACGGCGGCTGGGGCGATCCCTCAGCGCCGCTCTATCGCACTGTCCCGACGATGGCGGCGCTTCTGGCGTTGCATGAGCGAGCGCCGCGCACGCCACGCGTGAACGCTGCCATTCACGCAGGTCTCGCTGCCTTGCGCGTGCAGGCCGACGCGTGGCGCGCCCCCTTGCCAGAGGACATCCCGGTAGCGGCGGAGTTGATCTTGCCCAATCTGTTGGCTGCCGCCTACAAGAACCGGTTGAGGTTGCCAACTGCCGTGTTTGCAGAGCTACGTGCGCTTGGTGAACGGCGACGGCGCCTGATCGCACATTTGCGGCCGACCGCAGGCACGCCGCCATTGCACGCCTGGGAAGCCTGGGGGCATCAACCAAAGCGCGGGGTGATCGATGGCTCTGGCGGCGTCGGGCACAGTCCGGCAGCTACGGCGTGGTGGCTGTACAAGGCACGGGCGCGCCGTCATCTGAAGTTGCAGCGTAGAAGAGCTCGCGCTTATCTGACTGCTGCCGCTTACGCAACTGGGGCAATGCAGCCAGGCGTCGTGCCGTCTCCCTGGCCCCTGCATCGCTTTGAGATGGTCTTTGTACTTCACAGCCTGTTGATGGCCGACCTGCTGCTTGACCCGCACCTTGTAGATGTCGTCATCCCTTTCACACAACTGCTGGCAGAACTGATGGCGCGCGGCGGTATTGGCTTCAGCCAGTTTTTTGCTCCAGACGGCGATGACACGGCAGCCGCAGTGGCAATTCTGGCGACGCTAGGGGACCGCTCTCACGCACATGCCCTGGCGCCTTTTCAGGCGGCGGATCATTTCCGTGCTTTTCCATTCGAGCTACAGCACGCACCAACCGTCACCGCGCGCGGCGCCCATGCACTGGCGTTGTGTGGACAGCCGAGTACGCCGTGGCTGCGCGCTCTGGCGGCTGCCCAACAGCCCGATGGACGGTGGGTTGGTGATAAATGGAATCGTTCCTGGCTCTATACGACCGCAGTCGTGCTCCATGCATTCGCCGATGTCGAGGAGTCGGCGCCAGTGGACAATGCCTTGCGCGCGTTGCAGGCTTATCAACATCAGGACGGGGGCTGGGGATCGGGCAGGGAATCGTCGATTCAGGAAACAGCCTACGCTGTACTGGGGTTGTACACGCAACGCAGGTCACGCGCCTGGAACCCCGCCCTGGAAACAGTCTGGCGACGCGCAAGCGATTATTTGTTGCGCCACTATCAACGCCCGGATCAGGCGCCGGCTCCGTTGTGGATCGACAAGGAACTCTACACGCCGCGGCGGGTGGATCGCGCGTTCTTGCTAAGTGCGCTGATCGTCTCTTGCCAGTCGATTGCGGAACCAGAAACGCGCGTTGCGCCAGGAAGGGTGAGGGTGTGAGATGGACAGTTCCTCCATGACTGCACCAACTCTTGCCGAGTTTCAGGCAGCGCCACACGCCGATGTTGCCCGGGTTGCACCGGCGTGTCTGGTCTATGCGGCCGCTGGGACGCGTCGCCAGGCAGCGCTTGCCGGGCTTCGCTCTGACAGCGAAGCATACGCCCGCTGGTCACGCGTCGAAATGATGCGCGCCTGTCAGATCATCTTCGAGCACGGCGTCCGCCATATCTTCACTATCCTGGCAACTCCGGGCCAGTTTCAGGAGGTTGGCCGTTACCGCGAGCGATTGCTGGATTGGATCGCCTGGGGTGTAGCTGGGCCGGAAGCCCTTGCCGATTATGCGCGGTTGGGTTGGCGAGCGCGACTCATCGGCGTCAATGAACTGGAAAGTCTGCGCAGCAGCGCTGAACGCCTCCTGGCGTTGCCAGCGCCGTCTGGCGCACCGACGCTTTGGTATTGGGTTGTCCCGGACAGCGATGCACCGTGGCGTTGGTTGCGTGATGCCATTACCCACACGAATGGTGCACGCGCTGCGGCAATCCATGCTCTGTATGGGGAAGTCTTGCCGCCGGCCAGCCTCTACCTGTCGTTTGGCAAGCCGATTGTAGCAGACTATCTGCTGCCGCCGTTGCTGTGCGAATGCATCCATTGCTACTGGACGCAACGCCCTGGCTATGCATTGACGCAGATGGAGCTGCGCACGATCTTGTATGATTACGCTTTCACACGTCCAACGTGGCAGGCAGATAAAAGTCAGCGGGGTGAGGCGGCGGTGGCCCAACGGGCGTATTGGGAGCAACCGCTGATTCTGGGGGTGGGCGCACGGCTTGGGCCTTTCTGGTATCCTGCAAATATGACGGGGGCGTCGGCATGCGTCCCTATAGCGCCAACGGCGGAGGTCGCATGACAATACGCGCCCTGATTTTCGACCGCGACGGTGTGCTCACAGATTTCGACGTGGAGGCAGCCACCAGATTTTTCCAGCCGCTGCTGCCGTTCTCGGTCTGGGAACTTGCTCAGGAATGGCAGCGCTTTGGAGAGCGCCACGGGTTCCCAACCTCGCTTGCTGCTGAGCGAACCTTCTTCGCGGCGTTTTGGGATGAACTGGCGGCGCAACACCATCTTGCCGAGGAGGCGCGCCGTCGCTTGCACGCACTTGACTATACACAGTTCGTACGTGCATACCCGGATGCTGCACCTGCGCTGCGGCTTGCCCGCCAGGCAGGTTACCGCATCGGCGTCCTCTCCAATTTTTCGCTGGCGAGCCTGGATGCTTCGTTGGCAGCGGCAGGGCTAGACGATCTGGTGGATGCGACTTGTGCTGCGACAGTGATTGGCGCCGCCAAGCCAGATCGCGCCGCCTACGAGATTGCTGCCCTGGCGCTGAATGTTGCGCCGCATGAGTGCTACTTTTTCGACGACGAGTGGCTCTGTGTGGAGGGGGCAATGGCGAGTGGCATGCAAGCGTGGCTGGTGGATCGCCGTCGGCGCTGCCCGGCACAGATCACCAACGTCATCCCCGATCTGAGCGCCATCGCAGCTTTGCTTCACTCGCCTTCATGTCCTATCCGCTCAGTTGTCGCCCGCCAGGTTAACGAGTCATGTGTCACGAGTCACTTGTGACGCATGACTCGTGGCAATCTGAGCGGCCAATCTAAAGTGAATCTACTTTGAGACCAAGAGAATTCACTCCGCAAAGCTATGAATATC